>Ga0214542_1003987_pt1 | contig 29569 bp, 11 predicted proteins | sample CNSS1metaG_FD_160096 | JGI IMG/M metagenome (GOLD analysis project Ga0214542, IMG submission 160096) | Root nodule microbial communities from cowpea collected in UCLA plant growth center, Los Angeles, California, USA - CNSS1 | ecosystem: Host-associated > Plants > Roots > Nodule | place: USA...
AAGCGGCGTTTGCTTTGACACGTGCACGAGTCACATGCACATGCACATCCATATCGGGAATATATTATATCTCTAATTGCCATGGAATTTTTGTTCGTAGGAAATTAAGACAATTTTTTTTTTTTTCATAAAGTGGCATGTTGCATTGATTGTTAATTAGGTATTGATATGAAATTTGAATGAAATAGCTAATTGCACAAGAAGCTTCAAGGGATACCTGCGCCAGCAACAATCTATGCCTGAAAGATTGTTACACGATCAAGTTTAATAATGTGTCGTTATTACGATAACTTTATGGTGAGAGATATGTTTCTTAATAAAGTTTAGAGATTTAATAAATGATGTAGCATCGAGTTTTTTCTAAGTGAAACGAATTATCTAGTTATTAGGATTGCATTACAAAGAAAAATTGAATAGATGGTCAATTATACACTATTACTAGAAAATTGTTAATATATTTGATTAATTTATATATTAATTTATAAATTTAAAATTATTAGAATTTAAAATAATTTTAATTATAAATAAAAATATATAATTAGTTTGTGAACTATGATTCGAACTAGTCTTTAACATTAATTACCAATGTTTTGACTATAAAAAATTAGTCTCTAAATTAAATAAAGACTAATTTAGACACTAATTCTTTAATAGATAAAAGATATTGATAGTTAATGTTAAAAATCAATTTAGATTATAATCTACATTATAATCTACAAACTAATTAAATTTTTTAATTTATAATAAAAACTATTTTAAATATTAATATTTTATTTACTTATAAATAGGAATCTAAATCAATGAAACTAATTGCTTTCTGCATCTAAAATTAACTGCTATTTAGTGTTTTGTTTTAGTATAGAATTAGAATGATACAAAAAAAATTCAAAAACTATATTTCATATATGTAATTATAGTCATTTAATTTATTTCACTAATCACTACAAGAAAATGTTTTTTAACAAATAATTTGAATGATCAAAAGTTTTTAGTCACTATATTAACCAATTTACAAAATAAAAAAATTACTAAAATAGTCACTATTATAAATAGAAAATTGATGCATGGTGTATGGTGTTGTTTATGCATGGGCATTAGCTAATATTTATGCAAGATGTGTGGGGATTATGCACAGTTATTGGTTAGCATTGATGCAGGGTGTATGGTGTTTATGCACGAACATTGGCTAATATTTATGTAAGGTGTGTGAGAATTATGCACAGTCATTGGTTAGCATTAATGTAGAGTGTATAGTGTTTATGCACGACCATTGGCTAATATTGATGCAGGGTATGTGGTAATTATACACGGACATTATGTTAACATTAATGCAGTGTGCATAGAAATTATTGGGACGTTTAATTCCAATTCAATACTTTTTATGGTGGAGTATGATTATTGGTATAGACAATGAAGATGTGTTTATTTTAATCAGGGTGGAAATTGTTAGACTGATGAAAATAATATGTATTGGAAAGTCTCATATTGCCTAGGATAAGCTAGGGAGTGGGTATTGCTAACTACATACTTTAAGTTCATGGTGTTTCTTGTCCTAGTCAAAGACGTTTTAAGGATGTATTTGACTTTTCTTATACTTTTGTATTAGAGTGTTATGAGATTTGGGTTAAATTATTGTTTTGGAGAGTGTGAGTGTACTTGGGATTAAATGGGCATTGGAGAGCACTCTATGTGTTGTACAAATTTTCACATAATATTATTCTTTTCTGATTATCTTTAGACAACAATCATAATTTTTTTCCGGTTTTGAAGTTTTCACGTTGTATTCTTGTGTAAATATTGCACCTCTTAAGTTCTATTTAATATAAAGGACCTTACTCGTAATTGTTATGCAAGATGAAAAAAAAAAAACACAATTCCCACTGTCTATTGTAATTGAAAGTGAGACAATCCATGCTCGATTTTTTTAAAGAACCTATTGAAGTACATATCATAGCATAGGATGATTTGGACTATAAATTTTGGGTTGCCCCACGGGTCTCTTAAGAGTGCATTCTTAGGATAAAATAGCTATTAGATAAAAGAAAATTTAATGCACATTTGACATTACATAAAATTTAATTTAAGAATGAAACACCATAAAAGAATGATATAAATATGGGTAAATATTGCACCTCATAACAAATGTGCATACAATATATAAATTAACTTTACTTATTTTACTTGTTAAACAAATGTAATACTTTTTTCTCACCATCCCGATAATATGAGATTAATGAGTACATATTCAACTATTGCTATAACGTTGTCATGGTAAAAAATCCAAAATATAATAGAATGGATGGATAAATTTCAAGAAATATGTAGACATTTGCAAGGGATGATGGATCATTGAGATACAAGATGAATTCTTTGTTGAAAAATACATAAAATCTTCCTATATTTTTATTAGTCATTATTATGTATATAAAATGTAACAAAATTTACACAGAAGAAAAAGAAAGAAAGAAAGAAGTGGTTGCAATTGTTATAATTGGTCATGACTACAATTGGAATATGCACAATTAAACACTCCTATGCTACGTGAATTTGATTGATATATAGAACAATATTTTTAAGTGTAAAAGAGAATGAATTTGAGAAAGGTACAAGTATTAGAAATTTTCATAGTTTTCGTAGTAGGAGTAGGTGGAGTGTAATCTGATTGTGAGATTAAAAAATTTGATATACTTTGTTACCACTTAATTGCTATATGTAAATATATACGTAAATGGGTATATATAAATTGTTGGATGAACTTCTAAAAATAAATAACAAATTGTTTTCACAATTGATACATATTTGGCCTTCATACTAGGGATTACAAATCCATCCGAATTCATCTCAAGTGTAATCGAATCAAAAACTAAAATAGAAACTAGGAAATAAAATTATGCAAGATTTTATTTCTATTTTCACATATCTGGTTACACCAAAAGTAAATGTTCCAAGAATCATCGGGTTGAGACGTCAAATCCAAACCATTGAAAATTTTTGTATGTCATCTGTTTTCATAATTGCTCTACAATTTAAAGAATAAAATCCTATAGAAAAGAAGATTAAAATTCAGAAAAATTTATCATTCAATTCAATGACATAGATATGAAAAAGAAAAAATCAAGGTCCGAAAATTATAACCTTAGCGATTCAGTATTAAACTCGTAATTCAATTATACAAATGCTTAAGTCACCCACTTAACCAACTTTGCAAAAAAATCCTTCTTTTTCAATGCATTGTTTGAAAAAATATTATAAACTCGTAAATGGTACTATTGAAAAGTTAATGACATAAATACAATATAGAAAAAATCAATTCGCAGAAATAACCTACCACTACCATAATTAGAGAAAAAGTCAATAAGTTACTCGACCAATAGGTTGAAGAAAGCTCTTTTAATATCCAAAATTTGTGACCACATAAATGTAAAAATCTACAATTTTATTATTATTATTATTAATAATAAAATATTTATATAATTAAATTTATTTAAAAAAAAAAAAACATAGCCTGAGAAGTTTGCAGTGAGTGTTATTTTTTTTTATGTTGGAAAGTGGAAAGAGAGAGAGAGAGTGAGAGCGAGAAGAGGGTGTACAGTGACATAAGACAAACAAACACGTGTCTCTCTCTGATCCTTCTTCATCTTTTTCTCATTGACTCTTCCCAATAATTTCTCCCTCCCTTCAGTATATTTAACATAAGCCAAACCAAACCTTAATATTTCCAAACCAAACACACCCTTGACCCTTCCCTTCTCTTCTTCGTTCATGTCTTTTCAGTTAAAACCCTTTTTTTCCGCACCCGCGTTTTCCCTCCTTCTTCTTCTTCTTCTTCTTCCCATCACAATCATCGTCACCTGATTCAACGCATTAGCGAATTCCCCAACCCAAACCATTCCCAATTCGGAGATTCATCAATGGATCAAAAAGAGGAAGAGCCGATCATTGCCAAAACGACGCCGTTGAAGACTTTCCCTTCTCTCACCCATTCTTCCTGCCTCGAAATTCGGCTCTTCTATGTCAGAATCTCCCCCTGCCTCGTCGACTCGCTCCCCGACCACCTTGCGCTCTGCCACGCGCGGCGCCACGCAGGTGTCTCTCTCGTCGTCAACGCCGCCCCCGTCCCCGCCTCCTCCCCCGCCACGATCCACCTCCACCGCGGCCGCGTCGACCGCCATGCGGCCGAGGTCACCTACGTCGCCACCGACACCGTCAGCCTCAGCGGCAGCGCTGACTTCGAGGTCTACGAGAACGACGCGCTCTTCCTCTGCGGCTCCCTCGAGCGCCTCGACTCCGAATGGAGAAACGGGTCCGGGTCGGGATGGGGCATGGACTGCCATGTGGCGGCCGGGTCCGTCGGGTCGGGGTGCTCAGCGTTCTTCAGACCGCGCCTCGGGGTTTCCGCGCCGTCGATCGAGGTCTACGTTGCCGGGTGCTGCTCCGGCGTGCCTGTGATTCTGAACAAGACGATTCAGATGAGTCCGCGGAGGAGGGTGCCCAGACATGCCACGCTGGACGCGATTCCCGAGGATGAAGAGATGTTGATGATGATGATGGAGAAGAACCGTGTCAATGGTTTTGCTCCCAACCGGAAGTTGCAGGTATGTGGATTGAATGAATTATCATGTAATTGTTATCGTTTTTGTGAATTGTGAGTGTCAACGTTTGTGGTATTCGATTGTTGAGTTCATGTTTGTAGCATTGGTCCTAATGTTTAAATTTCTGAGGTCTCTCTCTTTTTGAAAGCTTTAGTAATTTAGTTTCATAAATTTGGTTAAAATGTATTCGTAGTCATTGAATCATAAATTATTCAAATTGTCCAAGTTATGATTTTCCAGCGATCCATTAAAACTAAACTTTAGCTTTGTTTTGTGAAGCCACAAATAAACTGAGGTAAATGGTCTCCAGGAGTAGGGTGGGGAATTCTTTTTGTGGGATGTGTCATTTCTCAAATTAACTTGGCTTTTCTTTGGAATTGCATTTGTGTCTTTGAAGCAGTTAATGATTTTTTGCTAGCTGTGTGACCGTGTGTTTGTAACACGGTTCTTGCCTCTGGGATTGAATCTGGGAAGCGATTCATAGTTGTTTTTTACTGGAATTTGTTACATGTTAAGCATTCAATGAAAGATTTATGGAGAACATGAGGTGTGTGTGTGTGTGTGTATGACTCTGGTTTTTGTGATGGATGCAAAACCAGCTTAAGCTTATGACGTGTTTGATTGGTGGTTCATGACAGTTTCTTTGTAGGGAGTTGTGGTCATGACATTCTGTTATATGTAATGTCTGCATTAAGCTCAAAAATGTAGAAGACGTTGTGGTTGATATGTTAAGCTCATTGCTTGAGTCATGCCAAGAAAATTAACTTTGCAATGTGTGTCTTCCTTATTGAATTAATAGTTAATTTAGATAAGCTAGAAAACATAGATGTTAAATTTGGTTCTACTCCAGTAATTTTATTAGGGATTATTTACAAGTGACATGTGATGTGGTGTCTCAAAATGCATGGACAAGGGGTGAACATTGTTATTTTGTGAGGATTAATACCGACAATTGTTATTTTGTAAGGGACTGATGAACTGTATACAAACAAGAAAGCATTCTGCTGGTTCTGATAAGATCCATAATTGATAGTGCTGTTATCATTCCGAACCAAAGTTTGATTTTTTTTTTTTTTCTGGATCATAGTCAGACCTTATTAATTTCCGTCCATTACCAGTTTAAAACACTTTTTTGCTACCATATAATCATGTATTGTTCAATCTTGGACATTGTTTGACTGCTGAAAGTTGGAACCACTACGGAAGTATGCTAAACACTAGCCCTCTGTTGGGATTTCAATTAGGAATGCGTAAACAGATGCTGAAGGCAATCCTCCCTCTCGCATGTTTTTCTGTTCAAATTTGGAATGTGTTCAAACAATAAAACAAACTTAATAAATGAATCAGTATCAAGCTGACAACTGATAAGTGATAAACTAAAATTCATGTCAAGTACTATCTGTTGAAGTGGTTCTACTCTTCAATATGATTATGATTGAACATACGGGAACAGTAATCTTAATTTCAGTAATTTCTTGTGTTTTAGATGATGATGAACTCACCAGGGATCTGACTTGCACCTTTCCAAATGCATTTGTTTCTTTTAAGTACAAATGGTAGTATAGTTCTAGTTTTGCGGTCTAACCTGAAGAAGCTTGTAATTTGTGAAATATAAATTGTTGGGCATTGATGGTACCTTGCAGATACCAGAGTCAGAGGTTGATGACTACGATTGTGATGAGAAGATGGGGAATGGTTTCTACTCTCAAGAAATGTATCCCGGTGAGGATGGACAACTGTCATGGTTCAATGCTGGGGTCAGAGTTGGTGTTGGAATTGGCCTTGGGATGTGCGTGGGGATAGGGATTGGTGTTGGACTTCTCATGCGTTCATACCAAACAACAACCAGGAACTTCAGGAGGAGATTTTTCTAAACTGTAATAAGGAAATTGCTACCATAGTTTAATGACAAGATGAAGAAAATATATTGGAGCTCAATCAAGGGTGCGTGGGACATTAGGATCCAGAATTTGAAGAAGCAAAATGGATGAAGTGTAAGTTTTGTAGAAGAGTGGAGATAGATTCTGCTTCCTCTTTGTTTTGTAGCTTACTCTCAGATACGTCCACGTAGCTTTGCAGATTTGCATTTCGTGTGAATTTTGTCTGGTCTTCCGACAACAATAGCTATCAATAAAAGCGCAATGCAATACAACTGCTTTGAGGATGTGATGTACCAGGGGGATCTGGTGTTCAGGGACCATCATTCTAAGGTTGCCAGAGGTTTTGACTTCGACCATGTACCCAGATTTTACTGTTTCTTTATTGCCTTGTAGATATATTATTTCATTTCATACAAATTTTGATAAGTATATATATATAAAGTTATATATAAACACGTATGTGTTTCTGTTCCCACGGTAAATGATTTTCTCACAACTATTTTCACTTCTAATAAATGTTATTCTCGATCTCCTTCGATGATCTTAAGTTTTCATTATGCTTTTATTATGGGAATTTAAACCAGTTATTTGATAAAATTTCCTTGGAAAAAAAAAATAAAAACTAATGGAGAAGAAGAAAAGTGTGAACTCTCAAGATCTGTCATGTTGTTGTTTTGTGAGTGTATAAAAGGACAAAAGGTGTTTTCTGTAGTGTGTCTTGCAGCAGTAGTTGTACTTGTGACTGCCACGTATTCAGTGAAAGCAAAGGAGTAAGAGTATGTACTTATGTCTGAAAAGACACTTTGAGATTTTTTTTGTGTTTTTGGTTTCGTGTTGATGTTGTTGTTGAGGACAGGGAGAGGATAGATAGATTACGGAAAGAAAAGAAGTTGGAAAGAGATTGAGTGTTACAAAGGGAATTTACCAGGTCTCAGTATCGGGTCGGGTCGGGTCGGGTGAGATGGGGACTGGGTCAAACTTAATTAATTAAGTGTTATTTGAATTTAATATTTTAAAATTTATATTTAAGATCCAATTTATTAAGTGAATTGGACATATTGATATTGTTCTGTTAATTTGGTTGGATTATTTATATTATAAATTCATATTAAATAAATATAATAAAATTTTAACTTTAAAAATGATATGTATTATTTTAATAATAATAATTGTCAGAACAATTTTAAAAATGGCATGTATTATTTTAAATGATTTATTATTAAAATTTAGTAAAAAATATTATATTAAAAATAAAATTTAAAATTTATTTATTTATAAATATTAAAACCTAAATTTAGATAGAATTGGATTATAAAATTTAAAAAAATTAATTTTATTATATAAATTTAACTTTTATTAATTTTATTTATCTAATATTATCCATTCAAACAATCCAGCTCAACACTCACGTTCAAATCTATTTTAGGTTCCTACCATTCAACTCAACCTTTATGGTTGATTTCTTCAAGTTCAGTCATATGTGAATTTTTTGTTTAGGCCTAAAATCTACTCCAAAAAATAACTCGGATTTCTAATTGGGAAGAAAAAGAACAAAAGAGAAAGATGGAAAATATATAAAAAAAATTGGTTGTTTAGTTATAGAGAAAGTAAAAAGGGAAAATAAATAACTGTATATATTTGATTTATTATGTCAGATTTCATCACACTTTTTTCTTTATTTTCCTATTTATCTATGCTTTGTTCACTTGGATGAATGGATTTGAGGGAGAATGAGAGAGTGAATTTGAGTGAATTTGAGATTAAAATGTATGTTGTTTTTTTTTAAGAAATTTAGAAATAATTTGAAAGTAAAGTTAGTTAGTGAGTTAATTGATGTGAGAGATAAAAATTGGTTTCAATATATAAAAAAGAGATATATTATTATTTTGTCCTTTATGTAATAAGTAGTATAAAATAATATTTGTATGAGTTATAATTATTTTTTAAATTTTTATTTAATATTACACTTTAAAAAAATAAATTACAAAAATTAATAAAATAAATTAATTTTTTTCATAATATTGCAAAAAATGTTACAAACCATTTGTGAATGAGATTTTATTTTAAATAAAAAATCAGTAGGAAAATTCACCATTGCAGCACGTAAAAAAACATGATAATGAATAAAAGTGTCTTTTACTGCAACAATACTTCACATCTTGCAAATCGCTGCAACCACTCACCTTAATTTCATCCAAAACCAACATCTTTTATACTTGGTAATCCGTTCTCTAATCTCCTTTAAAATAGAAAATCTTTTGAAATGAAGAAGAGACGCTTAAATTATTATTTTTGTTCCTCTATATTTCCTTTCCTTTCTTTATCACACTATCTTCTCCACGACCAAACATAAACTAAGGTCTCATAAAGTGTTTGAATCTTGGTTCCGCATAGTGAAAACAAGAAGAAAAAAAAAAGAAATGAGAAATAAAATAGATTGCTTGAAAAAAAATATAGATAAAAATAAATAAAATAAGGATTAATTAATTCAAAAGATTTAAAATAAAAATATGGATTATTTGGTTATGAATAATGAAAATAAATAAGATAGAACTTTATTTTTAAAAAACATATTGTTATTTATCAATATTATATTTTATTATTTATTAATATTTTAACATGTTAATATTTTTATTTTTCAATATGTTTTTTTATTAAAATAATATTATTTTTATTTATTTATTTTCAAAAAGCTAAACAAATTCAAAACATAAAGGAATACAACAGGAAAGCATTGCACACATTTTCACATACCAACAAAATTGGAAGAGTCGTGTGAACAATAATATATTAGCCTTTTCCTCTTATTTCATTTAATTTTTCTTAATATATTAGCCTTTTCCTCTTTACCAAACCAGTTTTCTCCTCTTCTTTTCCTCTTTTCATCATACCAAACTTGTTGATAGAGTGAGTTTGGTTGAGATAAAGAGAAAAAAAAAGGATTGACATAAGTTGAAGAAATAGAAGTTTTGAAAAATGAAATAAAAATTAAAGATGTTTTTGAATGAAGAAAAACCAAAAATAAAACGTAAAATGAATAAAACTATAGAAGAAATGATATAACGTGCTCGTAAAGTGATTATATAATTCTGTATATGCTTCTTTTGGTTGTATTTAAGTCGAGTTTCAATATGTAAGTAAATTTTCTGTGCCTTTTAATTGATATATGTTATGTGCTCATAATCTATTTTTGTTCTGTTTAAGTGTTCTGTACTTGACCATATATGTTTGTGAGCATTATCATGACCCAAATAGATGTTTGACAAAAGTCCCCAATGGAAAAAAGGTGTTTATTTTTCTCACATCCATGCGATTTTTCTTATTCAATTTATTAGAATTTTCAGTGATGAGAGTGAATAGTGTGGTGTTTGAATTCTGCCGATATCAAATGATTGGTGTGTATTACAAACAACTTGTTTCAACCATTCTGTGTCTATTTCAATAATAAGCACATTTTATGTCATTTTTATCATTTGATTGAATACGAGACATGATGTAGATCGTTTTGATCACATTCATTTTAATAAGAGGGTCTCATTCATTTTGATCATTCCAACATTTGACTTTAATTTAGTAAGAGGTTTACGTTCAATTTTTTATATCCAATTTAGTATACGAAACAATTTTAATAATTGTTAAATGAATGTCTAACCTTGTTCAACAAAGTGTAAAATATATTTTTGACTGTTACTAAGCTAATATTTTACTTTAATTAATTAAAAAAAGCTTTAAGAAATTGTTTATTAAGGAACAACCTCTTATTTAACAATAATAAGAGACTTTGGTTGACAACTAAGGTTGTGAAAACAACAAGATTAATTAAAATTCAAGCTCAAAACATAACTTTGTCTACGCAATTATATAACATCAACTTGCTATGATAAGATATAAAGTTAAGTGAATTTTAGGATTAGAATCACCTTTTGTACCATGGAGAGATTGGTTGATTAACTAAGTATTTTTTTTCCTTTATAATTTTTCATGTTTCTTTAGTTTATACAGGTAGGTTTAAAGTATCTCGTGTACCTTCATTTATAACATTTTGCTTCTTTGTCAATAAAAAATCAATTTTATATTTGTTCCTTATTTATAATAAATAAAAATAAAATAGATATTATATTTTAAAATGGTGAAATAAATTATCATATTAATGATGAAATTTTATCGATGAAACAAATTTTATCAATAAAATAAAATTTACCAACAAATTTTAGCGACACAACAAAAATCATCGATAAAACAAAATTTACTCGTGGATTTTTGTTAACGTTAACCAATTTAGTCTCTCTCTAAATTGAAACTAAATTTAATTTTTATATTAAAATTCACATTTTTTATTAAATATTTTTATATAATATATTAAAATTCACATAATTATAACTTTTGATATAAAAATTAAATTTGATTACAATAGGGACCAAATTGGTTAATGTTAACAAAAATTAGGACTAAATTGAACAAAAATAACAAATATAGGGACCAAATTGAATATAGAACATTGACTTTGACACGTGGCATGATATTGGGTTGACACGTGGACATTTAAAAAAAATTAAAAAAATTTAAGAAAACCACGAAGTGACACGTGGCATGCTACTGGGTTGACACGTGTACATTTAAAAAAAATAAAAAAAAATTCAAAAAAAAACACGAAGTTACACGTGGAAGTCATCGTTCATGGTCGTTAATGATTAAAACGGTATTAGCAAAAAAGGACTCAATTGAACAAAATTGACGAAAATTAGGACCTATGTAAACATAAAACCAAAATTATGACTTATTTAAAAAAACTTGACGAAAATTGGGACCAAAAAGATATTTTAACCTAAATTATATTAGGACAATTACTTTGTGCATCCTATCATTTCTTTTCTTATATCTATCGCTTCTACGGTTACTCCTTGAAATTTATCTTTCGAAATACAATAAACAGTTTTTTTTTTTCTAAAATCAATCACTTATTTCACGAAAAATATTCTCGAGAAGCTTTTGATGGTGTGAGAGATAAAGTTTGATGAGTAAAAAAACTTTAGTCATTATTTGATTGTAGTAAAAATGAACTACACATTGCCGAAGAACATGTCTCCACTAGTTTATTACTAGGTTCTTCCTCATTTTAAGACACTTCACTTACCATTAGATTTTTCTTTACCAATTATTTTACTAGAAATCTCATGATTCGATTATGATTCGGTTCACTTAATTTCTGTCACAAATACAATAAAACCATTGTGAGCTTTGTTTTTCTAATTATAATGAAATTCGTGTTAAAAAAATGTTCATGGTCCAACAACTGAAAAACAATAGCCAGGGAAGTGTGCACATTATGGGAGACATTGCTTTGTCGCAAAGAATGAAGGAATAGAAAGGCGTAACAGTGAAGCATGTGCATGTGGCTGTAAAATTCAAGGCTTTGGACCATCCAAAGTAATGGAGCTTTCGACCAAAAACATCATGTGCCTCACCTAAACCTCAACCCTTTTGGAGGTCCCATGCACCATTCTTTAACGTCAAAACAACTTCCTATAAACTATTCAAGCCCTTCATCATTTTTTCTACTTTTTGAATAACTCATCATTTTCTATTAGCATCAAATTACAAATTAAATTAAGGTTTAATAGATTTTTTTCTCAATATTTAAAGAATTTATTCGATATGATCTTTCAATTTTGTTTTATATAGTCCCGTCCTCATTCTTTGAAAGGTGAAAATGACTCTAACATTTTTAGTTTTTTTTTTTTTTACTTTTTATAACGCTTCACCACCGTTTTAAAATACAATTGATGAGTAAAAGCAGAAAATAAAGGTTCAAAAATTAAAGTTATTTATTACTGTTAAAAATTTTCATATTTTATTAAATTTTTCTTACAAATTTGTTATAAAATTTTATAAAAGAAAACTTTTTTTTGTTAGTTTTTTTAAAAAATTTAATTAACAAATAATTTTTTCGTAGATAATTATAAAATTCGTAAGTATTTTTTATAAAATTTATTGTGAAAATTATTTTATACAAAATATTTTTACAAATAAATTGATAGTAATTTATTGTAAATTTTTATTCATAACAAAAACTTTAAGTATTACCTAAAAAATGTTTTTAAAAGAAAATTGGTAAAAAATGTATATTTTTTTGAGTAGTGTACACGTTATTATCTTCCAAACTGTTTTATCACTGACTTAATAAAATATAATTCCTTTTAAATAAAATAGGAATTGAATTAATGATAAAAAAAATTGAGAAATCACATTAAATAAATACTTTGAATATCACATTTTAAAATAAAAAACTTATCAAGTCTTAAATTAATTAGCTACATTTATGAACATAAAGCATGTTAAATTTTATTCTAAAGTTTATAAGACCATTATTTATAATTTTTTATTTCGGCTTATCGTAATTCAATGCGAGTACTTGAGTAATTTTGGAGAATTTATAAAATGACTTATGAGATGTTTATACGCTACTTTTAGCTTATACTGTTAAATTCTCTAAAGTAACTCGTAAAAATAGCGCATCATTTAATTATATACAAAAGTTAGCTTTAGTTTTTGTCCTACAAAAAAGTAACTCATAGATCGTTGTTAAATGATAAATATTTCTTTAGTAAGTTATTAGTTAAGTTATTTATCCAGCAGAACAAAATAAACATAATTGCAATGCTATATTGCCATATATTTCATTTTAATTATGAATAAACTATTTTTTTATTAATTCTGATTGAAAAAACTCAAAAACTTGTATTTCTTGATTACTAGATTTATCATTCTATTTTAATGACCCTGTCACGATTCACTTTTACAATTTTAGCAGAGTTATTGATAATTCATTTCATTATTTTATTTTATTATATAGGTCGTTCCATGGTATGAAAAGATGTCAGAATTTATAACGTATAATCTTTACTACATACTTTTAAAATGTATATTTATTAAAAGTGCGTATCAATATACAAATATCCGGTGAAATTTCAAATAAAATATTATTTTCAATTCAATGTTTAAAAAACATTTTGAAAATAGTTTGGGTCTTAAAAGAAGTGAATATAATATTTTGAATAACTCCAACTAATTCACAAAGGGTGGTCTTGCAAAGTTAAACCATCTCTAGATGATGAAATTGTCACAATAATCACGAGTGAATCAAATAATCTCATAAATATGATTATGAAAATATTTATAGGACTACATAAGACGAATAATTAATTATTCAATTTCGTGAATTATCATGTCTAATAAAGAAATCAATGAGTTGCAAACTACATTAATTACTTGTCTCTGTCAAGAATAATTGCATGATATCAAGAATGCAACTATCCAAATTAATATATATATATATATATATATATATATATATATATATATAATATTTATAGTCCTTCAATAAGTATTTTATTTTATTTTAAATATATAAAAATTACAATCATGGGAGAAACCGTAAAATATAATAATATACACATATATAAACATTCTATTATAACATTTTAAAAGTTTTGTAGCTTCACTGGTATTCTTTTCATCACCTGCATGATCAATTTACATGTGAGTCTAAGTCTCATATTGAATAAAAATAAGAAAGTAGAACACTATATAAGGATGAAGACCTATAAATCTATTGTCTTAAGATTTTAGGGTGAGAGTAGTGTCAATCTCTTATATAGTTAGATTCAGGTCTCATTATTATATCTCTCTAGTGAACCTCCTTGTTTATAGACCTAACAATGGTTTTAAAGGTAATAGTTAGTCTTAGTGACCAGCTCAGACAAGTACAATAGGGTTCATGTATTGAATATCTTCCTGACAAAGGTTTCATGTAAGCGTGTATCTTTAAAAAAATGGGCGACAAGAAAAATGAGTACTCATGATTGCGCGAAATTGTACCAATATAAAAGTGACTCATCCTCGAATATATATCCAAACTAGAAACCTAGTATAATATATCCAATTAAAACAAAAGTTCAATATAAGGTAAATTAATTTCAGAGTATAACTTCTCATTCATCTTAACTAAATTTGATAACTAAAACAATACAAAAATTAAAGAATAATGATTTTATATAACAAATAGAAACTTACTTACTTTTAAGATCTGTTGGTTCAAATTGTTATTCGACTCTTCAATTTTAACATGATTTAATTAGATTTAAGAATGGATAAGAAATAAAGGGAAAAAAAATGAAAGAAATAAGAGAGAAAAGATTACTTGTGAAAGGAAATTGAAAAAACGGACCCAAACCGAAGTGCAAAGTGCCCATGATACCATTTTTCTATTCTCTCTTTTATTAGTTTTAATATATTATTATATTAATTAAAAATTAATTATAATTAATTTTTAATTTTTTTCTTAACATCTTACAACGAACGTGAAATAGAAGAGATCTTCTAAGTGATATTTAATATCATTTTGTTATTCCAAATTGTAATCCAATTAAATGTTAGTCTCCAAAAATACCTTTAGAGAAAAAATAAGTGTTTTATCCGCAACTTTTATACCAAAATTTATATATATAATTCTATTATTTTTATACAATAATAATAATGTAGGATAGATTAGGTGAGTTGAACATTTAAGTCTGTTTATTTGCATAAGTGTATCGCACATGATTCACATTCTACAAATCCGTTGAGAATTAACAAACTATAAATATCTGAAAATCCTTGTTATTTGAGAATAGGTCTTTCACAGATGTTTTAGCATTATAAGATATTTAAATTTAAGATTAATAAGTTATAAATGTAAGCAATTCTGTTAGGTCTTACATGTACAAGTTTATCCTAACTCGTTTTTTAATCGTTATAAGATATTTATATTTAAGATTAACAAATTATAGTTATCCATAAATCCGTTGTTATTTGAGAATAGGTCTTACAGGATAAGTCAATCCTTACTTTTTTTAGCATTATAAGATATTTAAATTTAAAAATAATAAATTATAAATATCCACAACTAAGATACTTAAATCTAGGATTAACCAATTATAAATATCTGTAATCCGTTGTTATTTGAGAATAGGTCTTATAGAGATAAGTCTATCTTAACTCTTTTTTAGCATTATAAGATATTTAAATTTAAAAATAATAAATTAAAAAAATCCATAAACAAGATATTTAAATTTAAGATTAACTAATTATAAATATCTGCAATCCGTTGTTATTTGAGAATAGGTCTTATAAGATAAGTCTATCTTAACCCTTTTTTAGCATTATAAGATATTTAAATTCAAAATTAATGAATTATAAATATTTATAAATCCCCCATTAAGAATAGGTCTTATAGGGATAATTTCATTCCGACTATTTTTAAGAAAGACAAATAAGGGATAAGGAATGGATAAAAACACATTATCCGTCTTAATTTTACTCATTAAAAAAATTTATTTTGCATTATTTTTTTAAACATTGTTTATGCCTTTCTTTACAAGGTAAATATATATATTTTTTCCTTTTGTGGTATTTTTTTTTTCTAGAAATAGGATAATAGTGTTTGTATTTACGAATTCATGATTCTTGTTCTGGATGAAGCCAGAATTTTCCACACGAAAGTAACTTTAGTAACACTCCATTTGCATTCTCATTATCTATGATAATCACGATCACGAGACCCAAAATCACGCTTATTTAAAAAATAGTAAATAGACATCGTATTCTGTAGCCTTCGGAAAAGTGTTTACCTTCCACGTTTCAATCCTAGAAACCCTAAAAACTTTTTGTTTACCTTCTTCAACACCAACTTTAATATAATATAAAGTATTCCATCATCACAACAACATAGATTATTTTATTTTATAAATCACATAAAATAAGTTGTTTTTTAAGCCAAGAATTCAAAATCCAAAGTTAATCCTTATCAAAATCTAGTGTGCTATGTTGCCCCTTGTTTTCACCTTAAGTTTCAATGATTGCCACCATTTTCAATTAATCACATGACCTTTCATCTTATCACTTTAGATTTTGTAAGTACTAAAAGGAGACATCATTTTAGCATCAAGAAAAGTCAACATAGGACCTTTGAAGCTACGTTTATGTTCTTTTTCCCTTCGTTCTTCCGTCACTCTTGCATTTTAAACATTAATTATCGTATTAACTCCATCTAAACATTTAATTATATTGATTTATCATCTCAAAATCTTTGTGATACCATCTTATTAAAATACTCAATGTACCTAAAACAGAAGGTTAACAATTGCTTTTAATTAATAATAACACATAACTGAATTATAATCGACAATTACATCATAATAAATTAGAATTAAGAGAACAAGAGTTTGTTATTTGTTCATCAACAATTACGTCTTAATTAATGTAAAGAAGCGGTATCACTAAGTACACTTAATGAAAGCTATAACCGTCTACAAATGGATATTATTTGAATTTTTTTTAAATTAAAAAAATTATTCACATACGACAACTAATTAATTTTTTTTAAATTTTTTTATTTTTTAAATGCGTGTGTAAATATTTCCTTCATTACCAATTTATAATGTTCACGCATTTCGTTTTACAGACTTTTTGTATTTAATTTTCTGAAAAAAAAACACATCCAAACGAAAACACATTTTTTATCGGCAAATAAATTGTATCCAGAAAAAAAAAATGCAAACAGCATAACAAGATAACCGCCACTGGGTGGTGACTCACTACGCAGGCGCAGAAGGGGTTTAAGGACAGAAAAGTAATTTCGTCTGCTTCCTGAGGTCTATATAAAAGGTTGGTTGGAGTTTGAGATTACAGAGACTAAAATCGCGAGAGGACGAACGAAACGGAACACAAGAGAACAGCGCGCAGAGTGAGAGATACATAGTTGTTGGGAGACACCGAAACAGGATTTGGAACACGAAACACTTGTGACGAAATCGAATTGAGGTTACTGTTTTTGTCTGCTTGATGGTGTCGGTGAACCCAAACCCCGCCCAAGGCTTTTACTTCTTCGATCCCTCCAATATGACCCTTCCCGGCGTGAATTCTCTTCCTCCGCCACCGCCGCCGACTCAGACTCCAGTCGTTGCCCCCGCCGTGGAGGATCCAAATAAGAAGATCCGGAAACCCTACACGATTACCAAGTCCAGGGAGAGCTGGACCGAGCAGGAGCATGACAAATTTCTAGAAGCTCTCCAATTGTGAGTCCGTTTTTGTATTTTTATTTTTATTTTTCATGGAAATGAAATTCCTGGGATGTGAATTACGCTCTGGCAAAGAATTGGAGGATTGGTGATTCTTTTAGACTTTTTGGGAATTTGGCTGTTCTGGTGGTTTCTAGATGATTCGTTAATGGTGAATTGAGTTTTTTATTAGTTAAGTAGTTTATAAGGAATAGGTGGCTGTAGTGGGACTTGTTTGGGGTTGTGTTTTTGGTTCGTTTATTTAATTGGGGTTTTCGAAATTATTTACTTTTTTTTAATGATTTTAATGTTTCGTTGCTGCTACTTCGCTAATATGATCTGCTAATATGATTTGGGTTTTTAGTTTTGAGGAAGATGAGGTTTAAAAGGAACATTTTTTTAATTAAACTTATTTGTTTTTCTTCAGTAATTGTAAAATCGATCTTATTTGCTTAATTTCAACTCTGGTAGGGTGCGGAGTAGTTCATGTAGGGTGGGTTATCAGTATTATAGTGAGAAGGAATTTAAATCTTGCTACTTTTTGTCATTTTGTATTTAATCATATTGAAAACACCCATACTTGAACTAGTTCAGAAAACAAAGTGGTCTTAAGCCATTGCATTTATTGTTTCACAGGTTAACGGTTTATTTGCACCGTGTTTTGTTTAGACTTTTTCAACAATAGGTTGCCCCTTCCAATCAGGGACAAGTGGCAGAGTGATGATTCTGTAGTGGAATGTTTTTGGAGGGAAGCCAATATATTGTTAGAACAGTTTGTCAATACTTGGTGTATTGAATAAAGTTCTAGGGGAACACCTCATCTTAGTATGCCTAAACTTTTTTTTTCACATCTTCATTCAATTATCTACTTTGAACATACATCATTACATTTACATGTACACAGCTTTTTTATAGAATACAAATTCTTTAGAAGGTTTAGAATTGAAAGAATTAGGGTTTAGAAACTCCACAGTTCATTTAGAGAGAAGCATAGGCAAAGATCATAAAGCCATATGGTTGGTATTTTGCCATTTTGCAAGTGTGCATTGTGCTCACCAAGAAATGCAATTCCGTGTTTTCTGGTTAACATCACCTATGCACCTGAAGTAATAATGTTATTTTTTTTGTTTTGTTGATCCCATGCCAAAAGCGGTATATAGGATGGTTTATAAGTTATTTGTTTATTTTTGCTTATTTTATTCTGTATTTCTCATTCTTTTTCTTGACTAATTTCAGATTTGATCGGGACTGGAAAAAGATTGAAGCATTTGTTGGTTCAAAAACTGTTATCCAGGTAATTACTATAGAAGCCAAAGGAAAACAAAGAACAAGTTACTAGCGGATGCTAGCTGATTGAGTGTGTGTATTTAAAAGGAGTGAAACTTGACCTTCTCAACAATAAATTTGTTCAATTTCACATTATTCTTGGATTTTCTATTCAATACTGGCTATTTAGTGAAATTTTCAGTGTCTCAAAACTGAATATCATACTTGAATTGTAGATGAGTAAATGGAGACATGATCATTCCAAAAGACTGTCAATTGAAGCTCTGACCTGAGTTTGGATCTTCCCATTGCTTTTTATGCTCTTATATCTTCTCTAACTAGCAAGTCATTTTAATTCTTGTCAGATTTTGTTGCATCATAACTAAATGCAATTTATTATGTCTTTTTCTTCAAAATCTAAGGGTTGATGATGGGATTAAGGACATTAACTTGTAATTTGTTACTTTGGTGCATGTGTACTTAAGAAGAAAAGAAAGGACATAAAGTTATATAATCTTGTATTGTATAATGTTATGGTGTTTAGTTCATCAATTTTCTTGTAGCGAATCTCTGATATTTGTTACATGTTCCGTTAACTATCCTTTCTTCAATATTCTATGTAAATTCTATTTGGCAGATAAGGAGTCATGCACAGAAGTATTTTCTAAAAGTTCAGAAGAATGGAACAAGTGAACATGTTCCTCCTCCCCGACCAAAGAGAAAAGCTACTCACCCATACCCTCAAAAGGCTCCTAAAATCAGTTAGTATAACCAATGTCAACCATGTTTAATGTTCGCTGGTTTTTGTCTTGAATCTATTTTTAAATAACACGTTTTCTTTTTTTTGCAATTTATCAGCTCCTACTGTATCCCAAGTTATGGGCCCACTGCAACCTCCATCTGCTTTCATTGAACCTGCATATATTTATAGCTCGGATTCTTCATCTGTTCTTGGAACTCCAGTTACCAACATGCCTTTGTCGACTTGGAACTATAATGCTAAACCACCAGTCAATGTGCCACAAGTGACTAAAGGTTTTATTTGTCCTGAAATCTAATGTTTTGTTTTACATTTTTTTTTTGTTATTCAAATATGTATTTCATTGAGGAAGGCTCTGTTAACCTGGAAAGTTTTTTGGTTTGTTAGATGACATGGGCTTGACCGGAGTGGCACAAACTATTCCTCTTAACTGTTGCTATAGCAGTAGTAATGAGAACACCCCTCCAACTTGGCCAAGTAGCAAAAAGATGAATCAAGGTGGCCAGGGCAAGCCAATTAAAGGTTAGAATACTTTTTCTTTAACTTCAACTTCTGGAAGTGGGCACACAAAATATTTAACTGGAACTTATCATAAAACTTGGAGATTGTAGTTTTAGATAATGGGGCACTTCTTGAGTTTTTGATTGAACTAAAACAGAAAAAGAAGTCCTGAAGCTTGTACTTTCATTGTAACAAGATCATCTTTCTGAGATGATTGTTGTTTAGGTATTTGTCCGAACTCTAGTAGAGTTATTCATCTAGTTGTGGATTGATTTATAGGTATCATGTGAACTAATAAAAGAAATTGTGCATCAGCTTGTTATCTATTAGAATTAGAATAGACTTATTTCACTAAATCTAGAATATCATCACTGAACCTCAGCTTTGTTATGCTTTGATAAAGAAGTTGTCGAGATTTTTAAGGTCCAATCGTACTCAAAAGTTTTAGTAGTTTCGTAGCCAATTGTATAACTATGAGCAGGAGTAGTAGTGGAGAAAAGTGGGAGTTTGAAGTATTATTATTCTGTTATTTTTAGGTCAACCTTAATGGATAAGAAGCTGACCTATTTGAACGAGTTTCTCCATAACTCCTATTAGAATAGAAAAATAAGAAGAAAAACAGGAAATTACCTTTTTCTTAAGTTAAAATTAGCTTATAAGCAAGTTATAAATAAAAATTTAGAAAAGCTGTATGAGAGAGAAAACTTCTACAAATTTACTCATGCATAAACTAATTTTAGGTCAAACACAAATTATAAATAAAAATTTAGAGAAGCTATATAAAAGAAGAGAACTTCTACAAATTAGCTCGTGCATAAGCTAATTTTAGCTATGGAAAATTTGATTTCAAATTTTCTTTTTTTTTTTTCCTAGAAGAGGTTATGGAAAACTTCGTCCAAATAAGCTTTAAATGTACCTAAGATCAAGAAGAAAAATTAATTAAGCTGCACAAGGAATGTCATGGCGTTCCTTAAAGCTTTTAGTTCAAGGAATTAAAAATTATGCTAACATAACACATTGCTTGAACTTTGCATTTGTTTATCTTCAATCATGTTCAAGTAGAGCCAGAGACCCTTAGAATCAGTTCAAAAGCATGAAAGTGACTTGATTATACATAGAGCTCTAGAGCTGCTATATTGAGGGGACAGTAGGAGTGATAGTAAAATTGTTATTTTTTGTCCCTGTACCACTCCTACCCAAAGATTTGAAGCTGGGCCTGGGCCCTTAATTCAACGTATGCATTTTCATATGTTGTTGGGGCTTCAAGAAACAAGTAGGGCTGGGCTAGAGTAGGTATATTATATCCACCACATCTGGACCTTTTGACAATGAATAATATGCATTTTTATCCTTTCAGAATATAATTTCTGAAGTGAGTAGTGTGTATAAACAACTGTAATTTTTTCCAATTTTCACAACAATAGAAATATTTATGAACAGTATTAATGTTATTAAGTTTGTTAGGTTTTGCTATGCTATATGTCCGCTGTTACGAGTGTTTAGCATTGTTTCACTCCTATGTTCATGATACATGCACTTGTTGATAAGTTTGACTTGTGTATGCAGTAATGCCAGATTTTGCTCAAGTCTACAGCTTCATTGGCAATGTCTTTGATCCAAATTCGACTAATCACCTTCAGAAACTAAGACAGATGGACCCAATAAATGTAGAAACGGTAATTAATAATTTTCTTTTCCTCTTTATCGTGGGGGGATGTAAAGGTCTAGAATTTTGGGTTCATGGTCGTAGTTTGTGTGCCTGAGTATTTTATATTGTTCTGTTTTGCAGGTATTGCTGTTGATGAGAAATCTCTCGGTCAATTTAATGAGTCCAGAGTTTGAGGACCATGTAAGTTTGTTTCCAACAGTTAGCATTTTTTAGTTATTGACCCCATCACGTTAGCTAGATGCCAAAGTCATCTTTTAATTCTTGTTGCTTGCTTTTATTATGCTACTTAAACAAGATGTGAGTTTATGTAAATTGCTTTCAAATGGGGGGATTATTTTAAGCGAGTAAATAAATTGATATCACTATGTTGATATTTTGTTGCCGGAATCCTCAATAAGCCCCTAGGTCTGTGATGATTATAGTTTTGGCTCTATCACTGCACGTTTGTTGTTTAGCAGTGTGGGTGATTTTAAAATTGAATTTATTTTCTGGAGCATGATATGTTTAGACGAGCTACTCCTAAAGGATTTTTGGGAGAGGAAAAGAAAGAATAAATAAATTAAATTAACTTTTCCATAAATCAAAATTAATTTATTCAGAAGTTAAAAATAAAATTTTGAGGAAGTGTTATACAAGACAATTTCTGCTAATTAGTTTATATATAATCTAAATTTAACTTATGGATAAGTTAATTTCATCTTTAGTCTTTTTTTTCCTTAGAAGTCTTCATGAAAAAACCCGTCCTAATAGATTCGATAGAATATATAAAATCAATGATGACACTCATTGCAGATGACTATTTTCACACACGTATGAAGTTTAGAAAAGCTATTTTATGCATTTATTTATTTTGAATTGCATGCACGGATATTCTGCCGCATCATATTCTTATTCTGTTTGTTCCGAATTCACAGACATGCAAATGCAAGTGTTGTCTTATTATTATTCTGCTTGACAAAGTCCTAGTCCTAGCTTCATTTATTTTATTTTACTTTCCATAACATGCACTTCTTCATGGTCTACTGACAAATTATTTTTTAATAATGCAGAAAAGGCTGCTTTCATCATATGATACCGACTCTGATGAATCGAAGCATGTTAATATTTGCAGCACTACTAAATCCGAGAGTGCTATTCTGTCTGCATAAGGATGTGGAGAGTGGTTTTTCACTGAAGAGTGTTTTCAATCTATCTACTGAAGAATGCACATAAAGAGGGAGCGAGAAGGTTAAAAAAGACAAGGTTTTTGGTAAAAGGAAGTATAGCTTCTTAATGCTTGCATATGTATATAAGACGTACATATATAAATATATACATACATATATACTTATATGTATGTATAACTTTTGGTTTGAGTTTTTGTTTGCTTCTGGCAGTGATAGATGGTAGATATGGTGGTGTTTTGTATATGTTTTGAAGATGGTTGTCCTTGGAATGCAGGACAATGAGAGTCCTGTTAGGTCACTTGTGGAGGCTTTACTGTACAGTCTGAGTGTTTTTGTGTTATGCTGCGAAGCTTTGAATTAGCATTTAATATTTAAGAGCAGTGTTAGGAATTAGGGGCAGTCGTTTGCCTTGTATATATATAAAGCAATAAAACAGTGTAGATAAGTTTCTCTCCTTTCATGCGTGTATATATATTATTATAAAACCTCTCTTGCTACCTATCTGGTTACACCAACCTTTTCATTCAGAAATTCAAACAGTTTTTGCTCAAGTGATGATTTTTTGAAGTTTGGATTTACATTTTGGATGAAAAAAAATAAGATTTTTTTTATTTAAAATAGTTTTTTAAATCGTAATGGATGACTTAATATGATCTTGAAACATATATCAAAATTAATTTATTTTTAATGCGATCACTTCATCTGATGTGGAATTATATTTATTTATATTTAGAAATTATATTTATTTATATTTAGAATTTGAAAGATTTTTAATTTGAGATCGACATGAATTCTAATTTTTACTTTTGCATATAAAATTAACGAGTACAATATATTTAGTCCATAAATTAATATTAACTTTTCAATCAAATTTGTTTTCTCGATTAAAAGAACACCTTAGTATAACCTACTTCATTGTAAGCATGATTTTAATATATTAAATTTGAGCGAAAGCATTAGTATCATTATAATGAGTTATGAAAGTGAAAGAACTCCTTATAATAAGAAATCAGTAATGGCCCAAACAAATATACATGCGAAACGGATTACAGAATCCGTTTCACAGTATTATGAAACGGAATCTGTATTCCGTTTCAAAAAAAATTGCAAATTTTTTTATGAAACGGAATACAGAATCCGTTTCACAGTATTATGAAACGGATTCTGTATTCTGTTTCGTAAAAAAATTTGCAATTTTTTTTGAAACGGAATACAGATTCCGTTTCATAATACTGTGAAACGGATTCTGTATTCTGTTTCATAAAAAAATTTGCAATTTTTTTTATGAAACGGATTACAGAATCCGTTTCACAGTATTATGAAACGGATTCTGTATTCCGTTTCATAAAAAAATTTGCAATTTTTTTTGAAACGGAATACAGATTCCGTTTCATAATACTGTGAAACGGATTCTGTAATCCGTTTCGCATACATTATCATTTTATGAAACGACTTTTAGGGTAAAAATAGATGAAACTGATACAAACCAGGGACCACGAACCAGAGAGAATGAAGGAATGACAGAGAAATTAAAAATTTAAGGGACCACGAAGCACAGAGAATTGAGAGCAAAATTTTAAATGGATGTCGGGATGGAGAAGAAACGAAACGGAGCAAAAGAAATAACGTTTGGGGGTGCAGGACGTTGGCGACGCAGTAAATGAAATTTACTGCGTCTAACGCACTTTCACCCAGTCTCTCACTGGTAATTAATAAGGGTATAAGAGTAATTTTGGGGGGTACAGAAGAACCTTTTGGGGTGCAGGGAGAAGACTCCAAGACAAATAATATACTTTCTATATATACATCAGAATATGAAATTGAGGAATTAGAAAAGATTATAATACATCATATAAATAAGAATAATTTTTAAGTTAAAATTATACGGTGGGATGAGCTAATTGAAAGTTTATAAACTTGAAACTAGTTTATCCAATATTTGGTTAAATTTTCAATAATGTTGACATTTTTAGATTGTTAAAATATATATGCTTTTGAAAGATACATTATAGAATAATAATAATTTTTTAATACTTTTTTAGAATGTGTTAAAATTTAATACTTTTATAGTATATTGAACTTTTAATTCATTACACAAAATACCTTCAAGAAAGTTATTTTTACAAAATAAACATAAATGTAAGGTAAATTAATAAATTGAAAGGTAAATAATAATGTCATTTTACTGTAATTTCTGTGTTGTTTCATTAGATTTTTTTCTTTAACTTTTTAAGTTAGTTTCCGTCATTCATAGTGTAGAGATTATGCCATTTTGGATAGTGCATCATTTTTGTCATTTCTTTAATAGGTTCTTTGGGAAATTGTTTTTTTTTTTCAAATTCATACTTCTATTAAATGTTTTTCTAAAATTTTTTATTTCCTTTTAAATACTAAATTAAAAAAAAATTTACAGGAAATCGGAACTTAATTCGTGTGACTTGAATTTTTATAGATATTAATTTTTGATAAGTTGGGGCTTTCTTCATCCACCTCAAAACTTTTTTAAATCTCTATAATAGTGATGACATACCCCCTAGCATGGTCAAATACTTTCATAAAGAGATAGAGTCATCTTTGCAAGGTGAAGCAAAACTTTTTCTTTTAGGCCACAATGGAGTATCTTTAGTAGATTATGAATATTTAGGCCTTCTATTAAGGGCCAAGTAGTGTAGGTTTGTTCTAGGGCTTGTATTAAGAGTCAAGTAGTGTAGGGTTTTAAAAATAATCTTGCTTAAGTAGGAGCATCATATGCGTCTACTTAAGCAACTCTTTGATGTTTAATTATGTTAATAAAGCTAGCTTAGAAAGAGCATCCCACATGTGCCACATGGCAAGCTCTTTAATGGAGAGTTCTCTTACATAGGTAGTGGTCATGTGTCATTATTCTATTGGAGAGGCTTTTCCATAAAGTAGCTTTTCACATGGCAACACATAAGTGGTTTGTTTTGTGAGAGTGAGGATTGCCACATGTCAAACTCTTCTTCACCAAGATAGCATTTTTAGGGCTTTGGTGTATGTTAGCATTCTAGGGTTTTTACCATTTTGTAGACACCTTACTCTATAAATGTATTTCTCACTTTGAGAATGATAATGTTATGCTGTCAAAATTATTTTTGAGCCATACTTCTTCTCTTAGTCACTTGCTAGAGCATCCCAAGAGGTCCCTCTAACACCTCTTTCTCTAGAGTTGGCCTAACCTCTCTTAGAGCTCCACAAACAACATTCATCTCATCATTAAATCACCAAAATCGAGAGTCATTTCCTCTCAACACCAAGCTTCTACAAATCCATCATCCACCATAATCACCATTTCAAGCTTTGGTCCAACCTATCTTGAGGAGGAGACTATCAAATAGCCTCCTGATTGTCTAGGTAAAAGCATAATTAGCCCCTCACATCTAACCTAGCAACGTTGCATCTCCTTATTTCTTCTCTTCACTTCTCTTTCTTTATTTGTTCTCTCAACAACCCTCACTCCCTAACACATCAGAAACCTTTCATTAACCTTACAACATTCTCTTGTGCACCCCACAATCTTATCCTTTCTCCTCCACACATTGTCTTATTGGCACAAATGTGAGGTAAGTTGAATTTTTTTTATTTTACTTTTATTGCTTATTATTTTGGGAATAATTTTATGTATGAATCGAATTTGAAAATTTTGAAATCTGAGGGTTTAAATGGTTGATTTTGGTTGATAGCTGAAACAGATTTAGAAATTCGTAGTAGAAGGTGAGACGTGTCGAGGAAAAGTAATGAATTTGGAGGGTTAAAATTGGATTTCAAAGCTAGGTTTAGGAAAGTACCAGATTCCAAAATCTAGTTTATGAGGCTATCGAATTTCGAAATTCGATGTAGGAGGCTATCAAATTTCATAGTAGAGCACCAGATTGTGAAATCTAGGAAATGTCTTAACCGAATTTGAAATCAGGTACACTTCTAAAACAAATTTCGAAATCCAGTTTAAAAGTATACCGGATTTCGAAATCAAGTTAAGTTTTTTACTAGATTTCAAAATCTAGTTAAACACTCTACCGAATTTCGAAATTCGATATATATTAAGAAAAAAATATTTATTTTTAATGGCTTATAGTTTTGTTATTTTTTTTAATTTTATTTATTTTGTGTTCTTGTTTTGTTTATTTATTCTCTTTAAATTTTGGTATTTGTTAGGTGTATTGTTTTCAATGTTTGCTTGAATTTGTTTGTTATAGACATGGCTAGAACATGATGTGTCTCTACATAATGGACTGAGAGTTTCACAAGGGTAAAGCTAAAAGGAGACCTACAACATTTGCTTGTAGAAGGGGTTGTTATGGTGAAGCTGGAGAATTAGCTAATCCTGCTTTTGATGACCAACATAAGGATGCTCTTGAGCATTAGGATTATGTTGTTGAATAGTACGAGGATGTTGATCAACAAGAACATGAAGTAAGTGGATTTCTTAGAGGTCTATAGGATACTTCTTTGTTGACTAGCTATGTTGACCATGTTGCATTCACGTTGTGGGAGGGCGAGGTTAGTAAAGTAGTTGAATATATATATATATATATATATATATATATATATATATATATATATATATATATATATATATATATATATATTTGCTTTTGATGCTTGATGACTTGTTTTAATTTTATATGAAATTATTTTGTTTAGGACCTAGTGGAGATAAAGTTGGTCTCTCATGAAACAAATTTGGAGCATGTAATATGGTTGTCGAAATTTTATGATGAATTCTGTTTTGATGTCTCTATGAGATATTTCTTATGATTACCCCGATAAGGGGTTGATATTGGCGTTAGTTGAGAGGTGGCATAGAGATATAAGCATTTTTCATCTCTTTGCTGGTGAGATGACTGTCACACTAGATGATGTGTCTATGTTGTTACATTTGCCTATGATGGGACACTTTTCTCCAAATTGACTAGAAGACTTTGATGCTATTTGGAAATTGTCATAGATCTTTTGAGTGTGGACCGCACGAGGGCTACATCTAAGCTCATGCAATGTCGTGGTCCTTATGTAAGACAAAATTGGTGGAGAGACATATACAATGATTGTTGTGAGAACCAACAGTAGGAGTATGTTGCACGACTTATTTGATGCATCTTGTTGGATTGTTTCATTATTGAAATACATTTGCATTTTTTTGTAAAGTTGGATATATCAATAGTTCCCTGGGATGGTAATGAAGCAATTGTCGCATACATATGATGAGTAGAGACCTTAGGTGGCACATTTTGTGACAAGGAGAAACAACTAACAAATCACACAAACAATATCATAAAACAATTAACAAAGACAACTAAACAAAATAAGATGAAAACATACCTATATGATATTGTGTTTCCTAAATGCATTACTTGGTTTGTCCATGCCTTTAAAACGTATTTGTTATACGAAATGATCCAAGAGTCATTTACATATTCAAAGAATAAAGGCCATGAAATACAAACATGATGAAGGCGATTAACACAATCACAATCCATGACATTTTCCAATGCTTCTATGATAACATCCCATGTCTCAATAGAATTGACTAACATTCTGCAATTAGCTTTCACATTTTTTGAATGTGGAAATGACGTAGCAGATGATAACATTTAGGAAATACAATGCCAATAACATTAATCAAAGTTAGGTCTCTGTCGCTAATAATGACTTGTTGGCCACCTTCAAATGTCATAAATAATCCTCTTAGTCTTTCGAAAGCTCAAGTGAAATTATTTTGTTGTTCACTTGATAAGAATACAAAAGCAGTTGAGAAAGTCAACCCTATTGATGTGACCCCAAGTATCTCAAGTAATGACAACCAATATTTGTTAATTTTGTAGGTGTAATCCATCAAGAGAATAATATTAAATGCATTCAACAATTATACTCCAATGGATGTATTTATCACATTCCAACATCATCATCAATTGTTGTAATTTAGCTCTAAAACCTCTTAATGGTCATTTGTAAGTGTATCTACATTATATACTTGCTTGATTGTTGTAACATTACACTCATTATTCTCTTTGGGAGTAAGGAGAATGTTTGCAAGCTTCACTTGAATCTTAGTTATATCAACAAGCAACAAATGTTTAGTGGATTTTAACCTCCCAGCAAAATGGTGACCAACTAAAGTCTGTGACAAACCATGGATATGATATTCACACACTACCTACAATACCCACCCCTCTCCATTAGAAATTGGTTTGCCTCTTAATTTAAAGGTTAAAATACCTTTTTGATCCCGATTTTCGTCAAGTTTTTTTAAATAAGTCCTAATTTTGGTTTTGTGTTCAAATAGGTCCCAATTTTTGTCAATTTTGTTCAATTGGGTCCTTTTTTGATAACACCGTTTAAATCATTAACAGCCATGAATAGTGACTGTCACGTGTCACTTCATGGTTTTTTTGAATTTTTTATTTTATTTTTTTGAATTTTTTTAAATGTCCACGTGTCAACCCAGTAGTGTGCCACGTGTCAAAGTCAATATTCTATATTCAATTTGGTTCCTGTATTTGTTATTTTTGTTCAATTAGGTCCCAATTTTTGTTAACATTAACCAATTTGGTCCCTATCGAAGATGTGACCAAATTTAATTTTTATATCAAAGTTATAATGATGTGAATTTTAATATATTAT
>Ga0214542_1003989_pt1 | contig 29565 bp, 30 predicted proteins | sample CNSS1metaG_FD_160096 | JGI IMG/M metagenome (GOLD analysis project Ga0214542, IMG submission 160096) | Root nodule microbial communities from cowpea collected in UCLA plant growth center, Los Angeles, California, USA - CNSS1 | ecosystem: Host-associated > Plants > Roots > Nodule | place: USA...
ATTATTAAACTCAAGAATATCTAATAATAAATTTAGCATGCAACTAAATACGATTTTTAAGCGCAAAAATAATACGAAATTCCCAAAATTTAATTATTGAATGTGAGTCAAGGTTTGACTCATCATAACTTTCACGCGGTTTGGAAGCGGGCGGCGCTTGGCGGTACGTGTCCCCCGCTAGGAAATTTTACTGCAACAGTATTGGTGTGATTGTGTGATATATATAACTATGCAATATTTATATGTATGTGTAATATGTTAGCTCACCCTATCTGCTTGTGTTTGACGATGATCCTGTACGCGGTACACGGGAGCAGATGTTATTGCAGGTGGATCTGGTGAGGCCTAGAGACGGAGCGGGGCTAGTTTTGGGAGAAGATTTTATGAGAACTTTTATAAAGTTTTTTTATGCTTTGAAATAAATTGTAAGTATGAATATTCTGGACTTTTGGATAATTACATTCTTATTTATACTTATGAATTTTGGTTTATTATGAAAGTAATAAAAGTTTATTTTAATTTTCCCGCGTTTTTGGGAATATCAGTTATAATAAATGAAGTTTTATTATTTACTTCTTATTTTATTATTTAAATTCGTAATATCCGGTCAGGATGTTACATTCCACACGTCCTTACACACACTAAAAATTCACATGAATTTCCCTTGAAATTCCATTCCAGCCACCACTCTATATACTTGTACTCTTCTAGTTTCATCACACAATACATTAATGATGACCTTTCAAGCATATAAGAACTTCCTTGCACAGAACCACATTAAAACATATCATTTTTCTCTCTAAAACAGAAGCTGAGGTGCCCTACTGCAGTGATTCTCGCTTAAGCTAGACAATCTAGCCCAGGCGAGAAGCCATCTCGCTTAGGCGAGTCTATCTCGCCTAGGCGAGGCTTGAACAGTGGCAAGGGTTAAAAACTGGGCGAACTCTCGCTCAGGCTAAACTGGCTCGCTTAGACGAGAGTGTCTCTCGCTTAAGCGACTCCAGCTCGCCTAGGCTAGACTTCGCTCAATGTCAGGGGTGGGTCTTTCTGGTAGTCTCGCTTAGGCGAGAACCACCCGCCTAGGCAAAAATACCAGATCATCCCACTGTTTTCACATGCAAGAACACTGGTTTCAGGGCAACAATGATCATACACTCACACATGCATTTCAAGCAATCAATTCAGCACAACAACATCATACAAAACATGATTCACGGCTTAAGTGAAAAGAATTTTGGTTAGCTTCCCTTAGCTTTTTAAAATCACCACAAGCAAGACTCTATCACAAGGGCACCTCAATTCCTCAACCTAAGGGGCTGAAAATCATAAACTCAGAGTGAGTACAAGACCCTAATTCGGTTTTGGTAAGCATTGAACTCCAGAAATTCCAAAATTGGAGAGAATTGAGGAAAATCGAATTTGACTTACCGGAAGAAGAAGATGACTCAGCTAGACGAGGAGTTCTTCTCCTGGTTCCGGGTCCAGCAGCTGTAACAGAGGGGAGGATTGATTAGAAAGGGGAAAAATTGAGCTCCTTTTAGAGAGAAGGCTGTGTAGTTGGTTCAGAGGAAAAGAAGACAATGATGGTAGAGTGTGGTTCTATGATATGAGTAGGAGAAGAGAGTGTATAGAGAGGGGAGAGATAGTGGGTTCTCACCCTTAACATTATCTAAATTTGTTTTCCAATCATATATATATATATATATATATATATATATATATATATATATATATATATATATATATATATATATATATTAAAGACCTCCACCTTCATCCTTTAAAAATCATAAACCATTATTAGATGTGGGTCGTACTTATCTAGACACTCATTATTGTTATGGTTGTTAGACATTTTCTTATCTATTGGAATACTAAAATTCAAAGCGTGTGGGTGTGAAATAGATTTTTGGAGTATAATAAAACATGTTGCACTTAGATTATTTATTCCGTGTGACTACTTGTCGAAGTCGTCTTAGAATATTGTTTGCATGAGATGAGACTCATTCCTCGTGAACATGAATAATATACGAAGAGGAAAGGTGTTATAAACCAAAAACCAGTAAAAGGAATTATAAAATTAGAAAAACCGATAATCACAAAAACAGTAAAAATAGTTATAAAATTACAAAAACAGAGAAGGAATTTTTAGTGTACTTACTGAATAGAAGAAGAGAGAAAAACAATTATGATGGATGTTAAAAGGAGCTGGGAGGGCCATGGCCCCCAACATTATTATTATTTTTTAAATTTTTTGTAGCTAAAAAAATTATTTATTTTTTTTAAATTATGTATTTGTCAAAAATTTTGTTTTTTTTTTAAAATTATATGTAGTAAAATAAATTTAATTTTTTTAAATTATATGTAGTGTATTGGAAATTGATGAGAATTAAATTAAATATATTTTTATGTCTTTTATAAAATACAACATTTAATGTTAATAAATAACAATTAAAAATATAATATAATAAAAAATAAAAAATTATTAATATATTTTTTATTTTGTATCTCATTGTCTTTTGAGTTTTTTATGTATCGTCTCTCACTCTCGACTGTTTTCTTTTATTTTTGGAGAAAACTATTCATTATTTATGCTCTCATTTATTGTTTGTTCTCTCCCATTCTTGAAGAAGAAAAGAAGAAGATATCTCTCTCTGATCTCATTTGATTACGAAATATTAGTTTAACAATTAACATTTTTTTATCTCATGAGTCTTTGTATATTTATTTTGTTTGAATATAGAATAAAATGTATTGTACCATGTATTTTTTCATAACTAATTTTTAATTGTGTATTGATTATCAAAGATTTTTCTTTTAGTATTTATGTCTATCAATTTTTGATTAGATTATGATAAATTATTTTTTATTGATGAAGAATGAAAAAAATAAAATCATTTTTTTAAAAGTGATAAAAGATAAGTTGTAAAGATGAAAATGACACAAATTCAACTTATTCACATATTCTGAATCATGATACTAATGATTAAATTGTTCAATTAGGGGAGTCCTTTAAAAGTTATTGTCGTCGACAATATGGTTATTTACAGGGCTGGACAAAATATACCGAATTGTACTGCACTATCAATAACTGCACTGAACTAAAAAATAGTTCGCTTGAACTGCACTGAACTGAAGAACAGTTCAGACGAACTGAACTACTATTTTTTTTTTCTAATAAACTGAACTGCACTATAATATGAACTTAACTGAACTGTTATAAACTGAACTGTTTTATGAACTGCACTAAGTTTGAACTGAACTACATTATTTAACTGAATTGCACTATCTTTTAACTGAACTGCACTACTTTTGAATTTAACTAGATTGTTTTTGAACTGTTTTTGATTCAAATTACATTGATTTTGAACCGAATTGCATTAATTTTTAACTGAATTGCACTATTTTTGAACCGAATTGCATTGATTTTGAATCAGCTACACTATTTTTGAATCGAATTGCAGTGATTTTGAATTGAATTGCACTGCTTTATAATTTGAAAGCGCTTAGGAAATAATACTTGAAATATGCATCATACTTTCACTAAAATCAAAATATTAATACATCTTAATCTTAATACATAGGTTCTCCCATAAACAACATCAAAATATGAATACATCTTAATACATCTTCAATCATCTACATTAGTTGCACTTGAAGGTCTCACTTCGTCTTGAAAGATTATATCTACAAAAAAAATATTTCATCATTTTTGAAAACCTAAAATAAATTTTGAAATGTCAACTAAAGTATATAAAATTTTCATATAAACTCACCTTACTAAAAACAGTATAGAAAGAAAAACAATAAGTGGAATAAAACAATAAAGGAAGGAAAATAATAAGTGGAATATAACAGTAAAGGAAGTTTTATCATTAGCTAGAATAATAGATGATTTAATTCAACTAATAAATTATTTAATTTGAACAAAATATTTCAAAATTATAAATTTTAATAACTTTTAAAAAAAATCTATAATTCATTTACTTCAATTCAATGTAATGAAAAGAGAGTTGGATTTAATTGAGTGTAATAAAAAAAAAAATACCAGATTCCATTAAATCTAATTTTTATGGAGTTGAATGATAGATTTTTAATGGCTCTGTTGCCTCCACAGAGAAAACGAAAATGGACTCTTAGGATCCAATATTGGCTTCACCTTCCCACTCTCCAAATAAGGTTCTAGTTTTTTCAACACACTACCATCTGAAATGCGCATTACGAAGATAACAGAAGAACTTACAATACCATCAAGAGAAAGAAAAAATCACAGTTCACTGCACTAGGTGTGAATAATTAACTGTTTGCAGTATAATTTTTCAAACTTTAACTAAAAAATAATACAGTTTAATTTTACTATTAACAATTTAGTTATTTTTTGTTTAAAATAGTTCAATTAACTTAAGTACAGTACAGTTAAGTTATTTTTGTGCAATTTTAGTTATTTACATTGAGAAAGAAAGAGTAGAAAATTTTAGTTCTGATTAGTGACGAGTTTAAAAATCGCACAGAACGAAAGACAATCATTTAAATGTGTGATTTCTTTTATAATTATCATTATACTAAATTATATATTCATTTTTAGTGTACTAGTGTCAATAATTAAATATATAAATGTTAAGTATATTATTTTGCCTCCCCCATAAATATTGGTCAAGATCCATCACTGATTTTATGATTTTTAGTAACTCGTATATTTAAATATTTTTAATTAAATGTTTATTAAAAAATATTTATTAATGTCTATAATATTTCTTTTCATTTTTTCTTATCACACCGTGGTTTATTTTTTTTATCAATAGGATGACATGGTAGTAGGAAAAAAATATAAAATAGTTATATATATTTTGAGCCCTCAATAAAACAAAAAGTGTTAATAGATACCAATTGAAAATATTCAAATTTTCAAAATACTTCAAATTTAATTATGTTAAATTTTAATTAGTGTTATAGATAATATATTTTAAAAAGATAAATCATGAAAGTTGTCTCTTTAGTTAATTCACAAAAGAGAGATGTAAATCTCCACAAAAATATAAGGACCAATTCCTTTCTACCTAATTCAATTTAGAATTCACAAATTATCATATGATCAACATGCCTCAAGTCATCGTGCAACTACATATGTTACTCAATTTTCATATTTTTATCTAATATGAGACTTTTCATTTATACTTCTTAGCATGTGTTGTTCTTAAAAAGAAATAAAAATAATTTCAGTAGTATTATTTATTATGAGTGTTCATATTAGTGTCTCAACTTCTTTTCTTTGCTAGATTTAGCGATGACAATGAGACAAAGAATGAGTTTCGCTATTCTATACTCATCTCCAAAGAAAAAAAAATCATCTCCCTCCCATATCCAAATCTAACGGGTATAACATTTTTACACTATTTTCATCTTCACTGGATAACATGTATACACTCGTACTCGTACCCATACCTTTGTTTTCTTACGATTTCAATATTGATTAATTAATTTTTATAAATAATAAAATATTCTTATAAAGAAAACATGATATTATCAAATATTCAATATTAAAATAATGTATTGTTTCTTCGATATATCAAATATTTAGAAACATTGGTTAATTTTGCAAAATTAATGGAACGAAATTGATAACATTTAAAACTATTTTAAAATAAAACAAAAAGAATACAAATAATCGTATTTAAAAATGTTTTATATGTTTCTTTACTCTCATTTTTTTAAACTCTATTGAAATCATTTTGTTATACACTAATAAAAATTATAAGACACCACGTGAATAAAAATACAAAAAGAATAAATATTAAAGTAATAATAAATGAAATTTAACATAGATTTGGGATGGTGATAGACAAGATTCACAGTGACATAAAATTATTATATTATATTAAATGAATTTTTTTTGTACAACTGTAGTGATAGAATTACACTTATAATAATAACTTAGAAAACAAAAATAATTATTTAAAAAGCATCAAAATAGTGTTTTACATGATAAAAATAAACAATAAATAAATATATTAAAAAGAAGTCAAATGTGTCTTAGAAAAAATTTGATACATCATACAATGAAATCGCATAAAGGAAAACAAATGTATAATTAAAGATATGACAAGATGAAAAAAATATCTTAAAGATCTAAAAAAACTTTTTAGATATCAAATTAGTCAAACGGTTGAGAGATCATGAAAATTGTTTTAGCAAAATGAAAAGAGTTCTTCAAATCAATCCAAATTTAAGAATAAAATAGTAAAGAAGATAATTTTTTTATGTTAACTAGTAAATGAAGGGTTTATGCTATTGAACACTTAAATTGATAGTTAAATATTCTCATGTGAAAAAATATAAATAATAAATAAAATTATTACAAACAAGTAGAGATAATCAAATATAAGACATACAAAATATTTATTTTACATACATCATTTAAACATAATTGCACAAAGATTTTATGAGAGAGAAAGTATCTTGGAGATGTAAATTGATTTCATGGCAAAGTAAACAATTATAAAAGAGAGAAAAAAAGTGTGTAGCTAATAGATTAAGAAAGGTTACTCTACCGTATGACCTATTGACATCCCTAGCCAAACTCTCAGTCAGGCGGCCCAAGGATAAGCGGCCAAAGGCCGCTCGCTACAGACGGATAATCTTGTGGGTTATTGATGTGGCAATTTCTCCGGAGTGACTTTAGGGAGCTCACGACCCGAGCGGCCATAGCCGTTCATTCTAGTGAAACTTTGTCGCCATAACATAATTATGGGGGCTTTGACAGCACGCATGACCCTTCGGTCGGGCGGCTGCATGAAAACTAAATTTATAAATTAAAGTAATATAAGTCAATAAACAAGTTTAAAAAGCAATTGGGTCGTGATTAAGAAAACCTAAATCACATACTCATGTCAAACACTATAAATAAGAACCCAAGGTAAGTTGGTAAGGACTTTTACTTCGCATTTATTACAACATTAATTGCATTCACCTAAACGAACTTGAACTAACTTAAGCATCAGAGCCTTATAGATAGGTACCCCGATCGTTTGGACAACCGAGCTGGAAAGAGCGAAAGGAGATCAAACGAGAGAGAAAGAAAGGAGATCGAACAGTAGAAACTGTAACGAAGAAAGAGTAAAGACAGATTGGGTTTTTTTAGATAGGTGCTAGGTCCCTATACCTGGAATATTTTGGTGCACATCGTGGGGCCGAGTAGTTATCTGGAGAAAAAAACCCTTATGGTGACCACAAGAAACATGATGAGCAACGTAGAAGGAAGAGGAGAAACGATTGATGACCAAGCAGATACAAGGGAGATGTTGAGAATGTTGCAACAGAGGATGGATGAAATGTAAAGAAACTATAAAGCCCAACTGCGCATCCTACAAGAGGAAAACGCCACCTTTTGGCAAAAGGGGGGGGGGGGACCCTATTCCCTCGACCCCAACCATTCAAACCCGCTCGACTGAACCAGGCCCAACCAAGGGTGGAGGAGGAACACCAGCTGAGCCACCCCCACACTATTGGAGTCGATCGATCCCAACCGTCAGGAGATGAGAAAACGTTGGCCTCTAGAGGAACCCCGATCCCCACCGTGGCAGAGAGTTTAGGGGCCAATCAGGGCGGGCATCCATCTTGGATGATAGTTCATGCGGAAGGCAGCTTTCCTTTCACGTCGTTCATCCTTGAAACCCCTCTGCCCAACCGATGGAAGATGCAAACTTTTGACAAGTACGATGGCACAACCAACCCAGACAATCATATGCGAACATTCTCTAACCAGATGATATTCCACGTAGTGAGTGACCCTATTTGGTGTAGAGTGTTCTCGTTCTCCTTGACGGGAGAGGCATTGGAGTGGTTTTCTGAGTTACCACCTAACAACATCGATTGCTTTGCCATGTTGAAGGGTCGGTTCAACACCCGGTTCGCTCCACTCCGACCGGCCACTCTCATGCAGGCGACCTTGGTTAACATTCATCAAAAAGAGGATGAATCCCTGGGGAGCTACATGGACTGATACAACCGAATGTCGATCAAGATTAAAGGCCTTAATGACGAGATCGCCAAACATCACTTTTCTTATGGCCTACAGCCTGATGTCTTCCCTGATAAGATAAGCCGCAAGCCACCAAAGACGATGGAGAAGCTGAGGGAAAGAGCGACATAGTTTATGCAAATGGAAGCCATGCAGAACTTTCGGGCCCGAAACAAAGAATTAAAGCCTAAAGTTGTCGAGAAAAACACGCAACAACTTATAATTTAAAACAATTCAAATCTCCTTATGCAACACGCTATCTTTCCTATAATTTAAAAGCAACACGCATTTTCTCCTTATGAATATAGGAACAACACTTATTGACAAACAACCTTATACATGTTGAGAACCATTCATGTTTCCTGTAGGTATATAGGGAAACTGTATTCATGAACAATGCACTTCAACATAAAGAAAAAGCCCTTTATTTGTTGATAGTTGTAGTCATGTCGCTATCATTTCCTTTTTTGAGTCCCCTGATTCCCTGCAACTTAATTTTTTTTAAAGAACTACGATTAGAGAGTGGTACAGTTTAAAACTCGTAGGAAAATAAGTCGAATTTGTTTATGAGTGAACAACTGAAATCCCAGCTTTGAGAATAGAATTACAACCTTTTAAACTGGATTTTGCAAGGCATGAGAAAAATTGACTATCAAAATTTTGACAGTTTAAAATAGTGTTAAACTTCTAGTTCTGACCAGTGTCCATGCTTTATCAACTTTTATGTCTGAACTTTCCTTTCCTTTTAATCTTTTAGAATAAATTTGTATTATAAATATGGAAAATTATAAATACAAGAAGCAAAATATACTCACTGAAATTTCATGTAGTGACAATGAGTTTGTTTCAGTTGACACAATTTCTTGAAGCAAATTATTCACAAAAGACGAGTTGATTAGAGATGACCAACACAGATTGGAGAAAAATATATTTTGATTTAACATTTCATATTTCTCCATTTATATAAAATGCAGAAACAAAGAAAAGTTAATTACATGATTTAACATCTCATTTTCATATTTATCTTCACCTTCACCTTTGGCTTCATCTTCATTCCCCTCTTGGGCCACTATTTCTCTCAGGGATTCACATTCTATGACTGCGATCTCTTTGAGGTTCACTAACTTTTTTGCGACCGAAGACGTAAATAAATACTGCAATCGGGGACATTGGCTTGCAAACACTTTTTTCAGAAAAGAGAAAGACATTGTAGAAGTGGAATGCACTCCTATTGTTTTAACATGACGACATTCGAAGACATTTAATTCGTGAAGGTTCTCGCAGATTGTGTTTAACCAAGATGAGTTCTCTGACTGAATGGACATGATAGCAGATACGAGGAATAATGTCAATATTCTTAATTGTAAGAGCATCCCATCCTCACAAACTTAGAACAATCTTCTATTTCAATTCCTTTGAGACTTTTAAGATCTTTTGCCAAAGAAGCAGGAAACAGTGTTTCCAATTTTTTACAATTGCTAACAACGACCTGCTGCAGATTCGGAAACATGAGAACTCCATTTTTCTTCTTTTCCCAAACATGTGTTAGCTTCGATAGCCCTTTTAAGGCCAAAATCCTCAACTGGGATGCTATTTGCACAATCTCATTGTCATTCATATAAAAAAGTACCTCTACTGTTGCACTATCCCGTACTTCCAAGTCTTTTAAGCACTTCAGTAGAGAAAGAATAACAGATGGAATTGCGCATGGCAGAGTACAGTTCTGTAGCTTCAAACTAATCAAATCTCTCAACCATTGGTTTTGCAGGCCATACTTACAATGCGGATCTTCTTGTAGCTCAAGAATATCAGAAAAACACTCCTTGTCCACTGCTTCAAAAAACTCCTGTAAATATTGCAAAAGGTTATCTTCTAAATTACTTGTGAAGATGCATTCAATAATATAAGGCCAAATAAGCATTCAAAAACTCCTTCAAATTTTTACCTTTCGTTCTGAGATCCTTTTTAATATGGTGTTAATATCTCTTGAAGGGGGTAAATCGTCTGCTTCCGGGTCCATGGATACCGTAACTCCCATACGAGTTTGAATTCGATGGGAAAAAAACTCCATGTTGGGACAACTCCATACTGCCACAGTTTTCAAAGATGATAATTGTAGAGTGTCACTCCCAGAATAAAAACATACTAAACTTGTTAAAGATTGTAGATGAGTGGTGTGGAGTCGCTCAAATTTAAAGACTTCATAAAATGAATCTCCCTCTTTGGGCATTATTTTTGTCAGTGATTCACATTCGATCACACTAATCTCCTCAAGGTTCCTTAATTTTAGTTGCTGAAGTTGTAAATAAATACCTTAAGTTTGAACATTTGTATATATTCAGTTCTTTCAGACAAGAGAAAGACACCACAGAATGTACTCCTAATATTGTTGTCAAATGAGGACATTGGGAAACAGATAATTTTTGGAGCCTCTCACAGATTATGTTTAAGCTTGAGCAGTACTCTAAGTCGAAGAACTGTGTAGTGGACACATTGCATAGTCTCAATTTGTTAACTGTCTTAGCATCTCCTCCTCACCAATCTTGGGGTTTTGGGCAAGGAAATTCTCGATACTATTGCAATTAATTTATATCCACTTCTATTAAATTTGGTGCCTTGAGTATTTCAATGGGCAACTTAGGCATTTCATTCCTAGCAATGCCAAAGAACGACAAGGAAATTTTGTTTAAATTTGTGAGGCCTATCGTAGATTTTTGTGACTTAAACCATAAACTTAATGCCAGAATTTATTTCCAATCAAGAGTCAGTTTCTCGAGGTTGGAATTGACCTAAAAGTTAAGGACAAAAACAAATCAGATCAAAAGGTGTGTGAATTAGATAAAAGTTGAAAGGAGAAAAAATTTGGAAATGCAGATTCTACGATACTTTATTTACCTCTTGATCTGAGATAAGAGGAAGTTTTCTGCTTGAAGTACCCTCACCCATGGGATCATATGCACTTTGAAATAACCCTAACTCATCACAATTCCTCACAGATAAGAATTTTACGGAGGGGAATTCCAGAGTGAATGTTTTAGGACAAGTGACCTGGGGCAAGTCATTGAGTTCCAAATCCTCCACACAAGGGAACACAAACTTTTCAGTTACAAATGTTGTTTCTTCCTGTTCAACAAAGTCTTGCAAATTTTCACGGGAATCTATTTTAAGCTTCTTTAGATCCTTAAGACTTTTGGCCAGGGAAGCAGGAAATAAGTTTCCAGCTTTGCACAATCACTAACAACAACCTCTAGCAAATTGCGAAAGATTAGAATTTTGTGAGTGTCCTTTTCCCACACATGTTTCAACTCTGAGAGCCCATTTAAAATCAATATCTTCAATTGCGATTCTGTTTCCTTAATCTCAGTGTCGTCATTCATATAAACTCCAATTATTTTCATACTTTGTCATGAAGATGGAAAATTATAATTGTGGCTTTGGCTAAATGACATTCCTTCCTATATAAAACATTTTATTTAAACTCATCTCCATTTTCACCTTCATCTTCATTTTCTTCTTAATCTTTATATGAACAATCTTCAACTTCATCATCGCCACCACTTTCTCTATGCCACCCTTGCCACACATTCTCATCAAGCAATATTTCTATTATGTCTTTGGGTAATAAACTTTATACATGAAGAAATATTTCTATAATTTAAAACCATACACCTTCCTGTACAACAGGACAACTTTATTGAAAAAAAAAACACTCATTTTACAACTTAAGAACCATAGACATGCAAACAAGTACATTTCAGTATTGTTCATGAAACACCTTATAGCAGAGAAACAACACACGACATGTCCAGAGATGCAATGCTCAGTTTCCAACTTATCCACGGAGCATCTTTCTCAACAATTAAACTCATGTCAAATTTATTAACACAAAAACATTCAACAACTTATAATTTAAACAATTCAAATCTCCTTAAGCAACACGCTATCTTTCCTATAATTTAAAAGCAACACACATTTGCTCCTTATGAATATAGGAACACTTATTGACAATATCTTGAGAACCATTCATGTTTCCTGTAGGTATATGGGGAAACTTAATTCATGAACACTGCACTTCAACACAAAGAAAAAGCCCTCTATTTGTTGATAGTTGTAGTCATGTCACTATCATTTCCATTTTTGAGTCCCCTGATTCCCTGCAACTTTTTTTTTTTTGAAAGAACTACGATTAGAGAGTGGAACAGTTTAAAACTCGTAGGAAAATAAGTCGAATTTGTTCATGAGTGAACAACTAAAATCCCAGATTTGAGAATAGATTTACAACCTTTTAAACTGGATTTTGCAAGGCATGAGAAAAATTGACTAAAATCAAAAATTTCACAGTTTAAAATAGTGTTTAAATTCTAGTTCTGACCAGTGTCCATGCTTTATCAACTTTTTATGTCTGAACTTTCCTTTCCTTTCAATCTTTTAGAATAAATTTGTATTATAAATATGGAAAATTACAAATACAAAAAGCAAAATATACTCACTGAAATTTCATGTATTCTCTGATGGTCTGCTTAATAAAAAGAAGAAAACAAGTTTTGAAGGGTACCAGAAGCGAACGCAATGATAATAAATTTCTTTCAGTTGACACAATTTCTTGAAGCAAATTATTCACAAATGAGTTGATTAGAGATGACCAACACAGATGGGAGAAAAATATATTTTGATTTAACATTTCATATTTCTCCATTTATGTAAAATGCAGAAACAAAGAAAAGTTAATTAGATATGATGAATGTCTTCATACTAAGTCAATAGCAGTTGAGCAGCATATGCCAATTCCATTTCAAAGAGGAATAAATAGTGATTCAATGTACTTACAAGTCAAGGGAATTTGTTGTCACCAAGCTAACTCGGGATACCTCCTCCTCAACTTGTTGCATGATCAGAGGTTTTTTATCACTTCTACAACGGATTCTATCTATTATCACCGTAAATTTTGGAGGCACTTTATCACGATGACGAAAAATTTTGGAGTTGAAGCATTGGTTGACCTCCACTTTTCTCAAGGATGGGAAATTCAAAGTGCAACTCCCCGTGTAAAAGCTTTCTAATTTGCCTAATGATCCGAGACTCAACTTCTCAAGCTTCACGAATATGATCTCATTTTCAGAATTATCTTCACCTTCTCCTTCTTCATCTCCTTCTTTGGCTATTATTTCTTTAAGTGATTTGCATTCTTGGACAATGATCTCTTTGAGGTTCACCAAATTTTTGGCGACTGAAGATGTAAATAAATACTGCAATCGGCGACATCGGAGTACATCAACCTTTTTCAAAAGAGAGAAAGACAATGTAGAAGTAGAATGCACTCCAATTGTTTCAAGATGACGACATTGGAAGACATTTAAATCGTGAACCTTCTCGCAGATTGTGTTTAACCATGATGAGTTCTGTGACTGGATGGACCTGATGGTAGATACATAGGATAGTGCCAATATTCTTAAATGTAAGAGCATCCCATCCTCAGCAATTTTAGGGTTTTGAGCAAGGAAAATCTCTGGGCTATTGCAATTGTATATACCCATAATCATTTCTATTAGGTTAGGTGTTGTATGGAGTATTTCATTGAGCACTACATGCATCTCACTCTCACCACCGTCCAAGACTAGCTTCATTTTATTTACACATTTGAAGATGCCAGTAAACTTTTCAGACTTGAGCCTTGATCTTAATGCCAGAATTTGTTTCCAATCAAGTTTCAAAATTTTCAGGTTGGAAATTACCTAACCATTAAACAAAAAGAAATCCAACAGAAATTAAGAACTATAATAATAGATAAAAAAAAAGGGGGAGAAAAGTTAAGAGTGCATATTCTTTTATGCACACTTACCTCTAGACTTGAGATAAGAGGTTGTCTGTTGACTGAAGTAACCTCACCCATGGAAGGTGCACTTTGAAATAACTCCAATTTGTCACACTTCAATATAGATAATTCATTTAAGGCTGAGCATTCCAAAGTGAATGTTTGAGGGTAAAAGCAAGTGAGTTGTGGTAAGCAGAAAAGATCCAACTTCTGTAAACAAGGGAGCACGAACTTTGCTTCTGTGGCTTCTTCTTTTTCAACAATTTCTTGGAACTTAGCACAATCTTCTATTTTAATTGCTTTGAGACTTTTAAGATTTTTTGCCAAGGAAGCAGGAAATAGTGTTTCCAATTTTTCACATTTTCTAACAACGACCTGTTGCAGATTTGGAAAGATGAGAACTCCATTTTTCTTCTTTTCCCAAACATGTGCAAGCTTCGATAGCCTTTTTAAGGTCAAAAACCTCAACTGGGATGCTGTTTCCAAAATCTCAGTGTCATTCATACAAAAAAGTACCTCTACTGTCGGGCTATCGCGTACTTCCAACTCTTTTAAGTTCTTTAGAAGAGCAAGAATAGCAGATGGAATTGCACATGACAGAGTACAGTTCTTTAGCTTCAAAGTAACCAAATCTCCCAACCATTGGTTTTGCAGGCCAAACTTACAATGCGGATTTTCTTGTAGCTCAAGATTATCAGAAAAACACTCCTTGTCAACTGCTTCAAAAAACTCCTATAAATATACCAATAGGTTATCTTCTAAATTACTTGTAAATAAACATTCAGAATGATAAGGCCAAATTAATTATAAATATATTTCTAAACACATCCTTGAAATTTTTACCTTTCGTTGTGAGATCCCTTTTATTCTGGTGTTAAGATCTTGTGGAGGGGGTAAATAGGCCGCTTCCTGGTCCATTGATAACGTAATTTCCATAAGAGATTCAATTCCGTGGGAGAAAATCTCCATGTTGGGGCAGTTCCATATTGCCACAATTTTCAAAGATGGTAATTGTAGAGTGTCACTCCCAGAATAAAAGCATTTTAAACTTGTTAAAGACTGTAGATGAATGATGTGGAGTCGCTCAAATTTAATAGCTTCAGAAGTTGCATCTCCCTCTTTAGCCACTATTTCTGTTATTGATTCACATTTGATCACCAAAATCTTCTCAAGGTTTGCTAACTTTTTGGCAGCTGAAGTTGTAAATAAATACTTCAAGTTTGGACATTTGTCTATACTCACTTTTTTCAAACAAGAGAAAGACACTGTAGAAGTAGAAAGTACTCCTAATGTTGTCAAATGAAGACATTGGACAACAGTTAATTCGTGCAGCCTCCCACACATTATGTTTAAGCTTGAGGACTCTAACTCGAATAATTGTGTAGTAGCCACATTGTATAGCATTAATATTGTTAATTGTCCCAGCATCTCCTCGTCGCCAATCATAGGGTTTTGAGCAAGAAAATTCTCGAGACTTTCACAATTGATTATATCCATTTCTGTTAAATTTGGAGCCTTGAGTATTTCAACGGGCAACATAGGCATTTCATTCTCCTTGGCTCCAAAGAAACACAAGGAAATTCTGTCTAAATTTGTGAGGCCTTCTGTAGTTTGCTGTGACTTAAACCATAAGCTTAATGCCAAAATTTGTTTCCAATCAAGAGTCAGTTTCTTCAGGTTGGACATGACCTAACAATTAGAGACAAAAACAAATCAGATAAAAAGGTGCGTGAAATTAGAAAAAAAGGTGAAAGGAGAAAAAAGTTGGAAGTGCAGTGCAGACTCCATAATGCTTCACATACCTTTGGATCTGAGATAAGAGGAAGTGTCTTGCTTGAAGTACCCTCACCCGTGGGATCATATACACTTTGAAATAACCTTAGCTCATCACAATTCCTCACAGATAAGAATTTTACGGATGGGAATTCCAGAGTGAATGTTTTAGGACAAGTGACCTGGGGCAAGTCTTTGAATTCCAAATCCTCTAGACAAGGGAACACAAACTTTTCAGTTACTAATGTTGTTTCTTCCTGTTCAACCAAGTCTTGCAAATTTTTACAGGAATATATTTCAAGCTTCTTAAGATCTTTGAGACTTTTTGACAAGGAAGCAGGAAATAAAGTTTGCAGCTTTGCACAATCACTAACAACAACCTCTTGTAGATTTCGAAAGATGAGAATTTTGTTTGTGTCATTTTTCCACACATGCGTCAACTCTGATAGCCCATCTAAAGTCAATATCTTCAATTGGAGTTCTGTTTCTTTAATGTCAGTGTCGTCATTTATATAAAAAATTGCCTTTACTTGCTTGCTATCTCGTACTTCTAACTCTTTCAAATTCTTTAAAGCAGAAAGAATAGAAGATGGAATTGCATATGATAGCATACAGTTCTGCAACTTCAAAGTTTCCAAATTGACCAACCATTTGTTTCGCAAACCATTTTTACAAAGCGGGTCTGCTTGTAGCTCAAAATTATCAGAAAAGCACTCCTTGTCCACGGCTTTAAAAAACTCCTGTAAATATTATAATACACTTATCATTAGATATATCCATTGCCTGCTCGGCTTAGTTTACCTATAAAAAACGGTATAAATCTATGATGGTTCTTGTTTTAGATTCTTCAAAGTCACTCAAATTTAGAGTCATAATTAATTGATTCAGAATTGAAAGTGGTTACCAGTTGTAGGAAATCCTTCTCTACCGAAGAGTTAAGATCACGACAGAAGACCAAGTCATCACTTGAGAAGTTTGAAGCTAGGGTTCCTTTGAAAGAAGAATTCAGGTGTATCGCTCCTCCAGAGAAAAACTTCATCTTGGGGCATATCCATATGTCCACTAGCATCAAGGAGGGTAACCGCAAAGTGTCATTGTCTGAATAAAAGCATTTCAAGCTTGATAAACGAATGAGATTTATGCTCTTTAGCTGCTGTAATTTGATCTCTTCTGAAATGTCATCCCGTTCTTTAAAGACTATTACTTCCATTGATTCACAGTCACTGACTTCTATATGCTCAAGGTTCTTCAACTTTTTCAACGATGATAATGTGAACAAATATTTCAATTCCTGACATCTGTGTATGTACATTTCTTTCACATACGTGAAAGACACTAAAGGAGTAGAATGCACCAAAGTTTTCAAATCAGGACAATTGATAACATATAAGTGTTGGAGCTTTTCACTGTCACAAATCACGTTTAACCATGGTGAGTCCTCCGACCCAATAGATTGGAGTTTTGACACATTATCCAGTGTCAATGTTTCTAAGTTTGTAAGCACCTTTTTTTCAGCAATTTCCGGGATTTGAGTTTGGAATACCTCAAGGCAACTGCAATAGTATATACCCATATCTGTTAGATTGGGCATCTTCTGGAGTATTTGAATGGGCAAATAAGGTCTTTCATTCTCATCAGCATCAAAGAACAACTGAATATGATTTAAATAGTTGAGGTTGTCCATAGATTCTCCCAACTTAGTTCTTAACACCATTGTGTGTTCCCAGTCAAGTAATAGTTCGTCAAGGTTGAAAATATTCTAGTGAAAGAAAATCAAACAGAAAAGCAAGGACATGGTATTAAAAGGTGAAACATAAAATATATACATAGAGAGAGACAAACGAAAAATGCACATTTCATGTTACTTAATTACCTTTAGATCAAGGAAAATTAATTGTCTATAAGCACTTCCAAATAGCTCCAACTCTTGGCAATTCCCCACGAATAAGCTATTTAACGTGGAGCATTCCAAAGTAAAAGATTGTGGGTAAAAGTAAATGAGCTCTGGCAGACCACCTAGATGCAATGTAGTTAAGCAGGGGAACGCAAACACCGTTGTTGTGTCCTCTTCCTTTCTAACAATTTCTTGCAATACATGACAACGTGTTATTTGAAGTTCGGCAAGTTTTTTAAGATTTTTTGCCAAGGTCAAAGGAAACACACTTTGCAGGTTTCTACATTCACTGACATTGACTAGCTTTAGATTTTGAAAACTCTCGGTTCCTTTACCATTTCTTTCCCACACATCCTTAAGCTTTGGTAGCTTTTGTAAAGTCAATATCTCCAAGTTGAATGTTGTTCCAGTTCCCTCTTCAACATTCATCTCAAAAATTACCTCTACATTGTTACAGGCCTGTACATGTAGTTCTTTTAAGCTCCTCAAACAGGGAAGAATATTGGATGGAATTGCACATGGTTGAATTTCACAGTTCTCAATCTTCAAAATTTTCAAACTATAAAACCAGCTATTTTGCTCTTGCAGACCAACTCCATGTTGCCAGCTTCCTTGTAGCTCTTGGTGTTGGGAGAGGCTTATCTCCTCTAAGCCCTCAAAAAATTTCTGTGAATATATATTGTGTAAGTTCATCGTATAATGACATAATCCACTCAGACAATTACTTTTCTATTTACGTAAAGCAATTTCATTGTTTTAAGTTAACTTTTACAAATAACAAATCAGAAAAGAAAAATTTAACCAAGAAAATCATACATAATTACATACCATTTCCCGAAATATTTCTTTTATTGTAGCATTTATATCTCCTTCCCAGCATAATCGTTTGTTCTCTTTTCCATGTACAATATCTACATTCTGTAAAATCGGTGAGCTGGGGACTGTTTCAGAAAATTTGTCCATATTATAACATGCACTCACTACCAATTTTTCCAATGATGGGAATTCAAAGCCACAATCAGAGACACAAAAACTCCTGAGTTTCTTCAGTGAAACAAGCTCTAGGGCTTTCAATTGTTGAAAAACAACTCTGTCAGATTTTTCTCCATCTTTTCTTACTATTTGAATAAGGGATTCACATTTCTCTACCTTCATGGTGTTGAGCTGAACCAAACCTTTTGCAGTAGATGCTGACATTAGACTTTGCAATCCATCACAACTGACCACTTCAAGATTGGTCAAGCGAGTAAAAGATACATAGGAAGGTGCTACAGTAATCATACGAGGACAGTTCTTCAAAATTAAGAACTCTAATCTTTCAAGAATGATGTCTGGTTCAAAGCCTATCTCTATGAGATTCGGCAAGTCTATCAACATCAATCTTTTCAGATTTGGAACTACTCCCAAGTTCTCAAATTCAGTATCTTCCTTTGGAGGCACTATCTTTTCAAAGAAACAATTATTCAGTGAAAGGCTTTTCAAATTAGGAATTCTATGTAGGAAAGAATATAAAATCTCAGTATCCATTATTCTTGATAAGGAAAGCTCTTCTAAGTTATCCCTTCGATGGTTCACTTTACCTATATAACTGCTTGGTGACTTTGCATGCCAAAACTCAATTTGCATGGACTTCAAGTTATTGATTACCTATAATTGACAAACATGTAAAGAAAAGGATGAGTATATTTATATAAATGTACATAGATTTAAATAAAAGTGGAAGAAAATGTTTTCATTTTGATTTCTATTTAATTTTGCATGAATTAGAAAGTGTTGTTGAAGAGTTGAGGGGCTTAGTACTAGTACCTTTTGAGGAAAGCATTCATGTACATGATCGGTTTTGTTGTTGAATGGTTCTAGATTATAACAAAGTTCAATAGACAGCTCTTTCAATGGACATGATAATGTATAAGCCGTTGGACAAAAACTCGTAAGTTTTGGCAGTTCTGAAAATTTGACGATGCTTAGTTTGGGAAAGTTAAAGTTGACTTCATCCGTGTTGGTAACTTCCCTTTCGGCAACAATTTCACTCAACCCATAACAATCACAAACCACAAGAAATTCAAGATTATGAAGACTTTTGGCTACAAAAAATGGAAATATATATTTCAAGTTGTCACAATCTTGAGCCCATATCTTTTTCAGATTTTTAAACTTAGGAATCCCAACTCCATCTTTATAATTCATTTTCCATACAAGCTTCAATTTAGGGAGTGTTTCTAAATGAACATCTTGCAAGTTATTAACTACATCCCCAACTTGGTCAAGTATATTAAATATTGCTTGCATGGACCTGCAATTTGTAATTCTCAAGTTGCATAGACTCCCAAATATTCCATCCAATGCATTTTCAAGTCTGTGACATTCCTCAATGATTAGAGTGTCTAGTTTGTTAAAGGAGCCTGAAGGGAGTTTCGGATACCATATCTTACTCAAACTCTTCATGTTGCGAAGTTTCATATTCTTCAATTTTGGAAAGATGCTACCCTGTTTTGGTACACAATCGCCAAATCGAGTTATATGTTAAAATAGAGAAACCAAATCAATATAACATTTATGTGTCTACAAACAAATAACATTAGTTATGGTACTATTTGAAACTACGATTGCGGGTTTGTACTTTTAAATCTTAACACGAATTCTAATTAGACCAAGCTTCTTACCGTAATATCCTTCTCTATCACTTGTTCAAGGAAGATGCTTCCCATCTTCACACAGTCACTTACATAAAGGCTTTGAAGATTCACCAGACTCTTGGCCATTGTAATTGACATCAAATATTTTAATTTCCAACAACCATTCACATCCAAATGTGTTAAACTTTCAAAAGATAATCTTTTTGAAGATGGGTCGACACTCCATATTGTGTCAATCTGGATTGAGGACAACTCCAGTCTCTCTAATTTTGAAACTGCAACCTGCAAAGAGACACACGTGATTAGTGTCTAAAAAGACTGAGTTGATCATGATTTTCTAAACATGTGAAAAAATAAGTTTTAATTCTAAAATATAAAGAAATTTAGAGGATAACTTTAAGCGAACCTTTTCGTGGAAGAGTTTTCTTTCTTTTCCTTCTATGTGAGGAATGGCATCAAACCCAGTAAACTCAGACAAAGATTGTAGCTTCAAATAGCGTAATTCAGGAAGCATATGAAGCTCTGTTTTTTCAGGGTCGCTTTGTGGTTCCACATCGATGATTTCCTTCAAAGAGTTACATTCAGAAACTTCAATTGTTTCAAGAACTTTTAGAAGTCCAACCACGGAAATTGAGAATACATTCTTCAATTCTCCACAAAGATTGATCTTGATGACTTTCAATTTACCAAATGAGGGTTTTGAAAGTTCACAAGAGCATATTTTATCTATCTTGAGATTATAGAGATATAATGACTTCAATTTTGGAAAAGCTATCTCAGTGAGCTGCCTGTCCTTTGGATAGATAAGAGATTGAATGGTAGAATTATTTACCATCCATAAATGCTTAAGATATGGAAATCCATTTAAATTCAATCTATAAAAAAGGTCGTGGACAATATTTTGGGCTTCATGGACACTATTAAGTTCTAGGAACAGATTTTCAACTTCTTCAAACAACATTTTGATCCCTTTTAGAGAATGAATGTCAGATCCATTTTTCAATTGTATTGCCAAAAATTTCAATGTTTCATATTTCTCTGGCATCTTGAAATCAGTCTCTAAAACTGAACTCAAATTTCCAATAACAATCTTGTAACTAAATAACTTGTCAAAAAACAAATTCTTTGGCAAATAGGAAACATTTGGGATTTGTATGTCTAGAGTTGTTAATTGATTCAAATGTTTCAAATCAGAAAGTAGAGTTATTTTACTTTGGCGTGTTTGCTCTTCATCCTCCCATTGAATCAAGGTATTTCTCATATACAACTCCTCCAGACTTACCAAGCTTGATATGACACCATTTGGAATTTTTTTAAGTTTAGAGCAATTACTTATGTCAAAAATTTGTAGCATTTTTAACTCATTCAACTCAGCTGGCAAACTTTCAATATCAGATCCTGAAAAACTTAGAATTCTTAACCTTTTCAGCTCTCCTATGATGTATAATTCCTTATCTAGCATGCAACATTGCTCCAAACAAAGCATTCTAAGTTTATGCAAGGATGAAATTGAAGAACCAACGAGGGGGAGATGAATACCAGTCAATATCAAGACTCTGAGTTCTTTCATTGTTTCGAAGAATTTTTCAGGTATTTTCGGGCGTGGAATATTATTGACAATTTGAAGGACTCTAAGTCTTGGATAGTTTATTCTCCCAGGAAACTCTTCAATGAAGTCACAATGATGTAAGGAAATAGCAACATACATTTCAAGATTATTAGGCCATTCATCTAATTTTCTCTTTGTCATTGTAAATAAATGATTTTCTTTATATGCTATTGACAAAGCTGCAGTGCGAATAGTATCTGGCATGGTGAAATGATCACTTGAATAACTGTCAGACAACAAACCTGACTCTTTTAGCTTTGCAACCAACATGTATACTTTGTCTCTGGTTTGCCTTGCAGTGTTGATTCCTTGAAGAAAACCAAAACCAATACAATATTTCACCAAGTCCATAACCAATCCATCATGACCCATGCGAGCACAAAGCAAAAAAGTGTACTTGAGTTCCTCATCTTCTAAAAGCTCATAACTCAACTTGGTAGAAAATTCAGGTGCTCTAGCTAAATTTTGTGATTCAAGTTTTCGATTAGTTTCGTCCCATACGGAAAGGCTTTTATTTTTCAATGCCCTTGCAGTGGTAACTATTGTCATTGGCAACCCTTTACACTTGCTGGCAATTTGAGCTGCTAATTTGTCATATTCATAATTATTGCCACATATTCCAGCCTTTTTCTTGAACAACATCTCTGCTTCGTTCTCTTTTAAGACTTCCACGGTGAAAATACTCTCTTCTTTCCCTTCCATTTGACTTAATAACACTGGTTTGATTTCAGAAATCATCAAAATTTTGCACCCCTTGTACTGAGAAACATTTTTTTTTGTTTTCACCACATCAAAAGCATCAACATGTGATTTTCCTTCATTGATATTCTTCAAACCACCAACACCGTGTAGCATTCCTTTACGGAAACTTGCCGAACCATCAAGGTCAGAGGATTTTCTATCATTGACATTCTTCAAGATATCAACATCTAGTGATTTTCTTCTGTCAATGGTTACATCATCATCTTTCTCTAATTCATGTGGAATCCCCAGCAAGTTAAAGTTAACTTCTTCCCAAAGATCATCTAGGATTATGAGCGTGCTCTTATTCTCATCATTCAATATCTGGTGTATCCTAGCAGCTCTTGCAATGTCACTTTCCTCCTCCAATACAACCCCCAACATATCAGCAATTTGTCCTTGGATTTTTCTTATGTCAAGGTTTTTTGTCACACTTGCCATGGTCACCACTTCGAACATCTTATCTTTTAAGGCTTTCTTTACAACTTCTTTGACTAAAGAGGTCTTGCCAACGCCACTTAAACCATAAAGACCAATCATTCTAACACCCGGCTTTTGGAATTCATCAATAACGTTTTTCACAGTGTCATTTCTTGATGAATAGCTTTCATAACCAAGGTTGGAAAAAAAGGCAGCCGTAGAGGGTGGGCCAGACCAATTAAAGAAAATGTCAAACTTTGCATTTTGCAATAACTCATTTGCCTGCTCTGTTATATCATATGCTTTTCTACTTCGACGATACCTTATTCCTGGCTTCGGAAGGTAACCACTGTCGAAAAAGTCAAACACTGCACATTTATGGTATATTTCGTCATTATCGAAATCCTTATATGCGAGAATGAGTTTATTCACTCTGTCTATCCATTCTTTAACTTCAACGTGAATTCTTCTTCCATGTCGACGTTCTTCCTCGTCAACTGTATGTTGAATAGAATCTTTCTTCTTCTCGAGCTTATCCACAACATCTTTTAGTTCAGCAACTCTTGTCTCGTACAAGTACAGTTGAATGAATTGCTTCTTCAGCCACACCTTTGCACGAGTTGACGATGTCAGGAATTGACAACACCCGACTGGAGAAGCCATGCTGCATCTAAACTACATCTTTTCTGCATAGTGTAGATCACATATACAGTAATATTAATTAAGAGAGAATATAGTTGATGTAACATCCCATTTTAAATAGATAATTCCAATTTAAATAAACGCCACATATATTAAATATTCAGAGAGTGCGGAAAGACGGAATATGACGTACATAGTACCCCCAACATATCCATAATAAAAGGAAGGGGCTCCACAGGCCTAAACGAGGTACAAAAACTCGCCAAGAGCGAGAGAAACTACTACTACTACTAAACTCCAAACGCTGAGGCTATCATAGTGAGCCTGATAGTCGTCCAACATATAATCAAACCGCAGCATCTCAATTATCACCACTGCCAGAGGTTCTCACATCTGCTCACATCAACAAGGTTGATGATCATCGCAAAGGAAGAAACCACACACAATCATACAAACAAGCAAAAGGGTAAGCTAGTGTAACAGATCCTTATATTATAACACTCAGCAGGTAAATTCAAAACCAATCATAATTAACAGACATCCACACATGATATACCCAAACCACTTATGGCTTTTAGACTTGACTAATCTGGATACATACGATGAGGCACCACCACCAAACTATGAAATTACGTCCTAGCAGTGAGGCATCACCACGAGGCCTTCGCGGAATTACATCCTTACATGAGGCACCACCACGAGACCTCCGCGGAATTACGTCCTGACCTTGAGGAACCACCACGATACCCCCGTGGAATTACGTCCTTATGTTGAGGCACCACCATGAGCTATCACCCCGAGGTCCATGGAATTAAGTCCAATAGATGAGGCACCACCATTGACTCCCCCCCCCAAGAGGGTCCATGGAATTACGCCCATACGATGAGGCACCACCATTAACTCCCCCTAAGAGGGTCCATGGAATTAGGTCCTATTGCTGAGGCACCACTGGGGACTCCTCCGAGAAGGGCCTGCGGAATTACGTCCGTAAGATGAGGCACCACCACGAGCACCGCTACAAGGGTCATGGAATTATGTCCTAAACTACCCTTACTCATACATTATCAATCAATCATGAAATTCCTATGCATACCCTTAACACGTCATTCAGTATGAGTGATCAACCATCAAATATATCTCATGCCAAGCTCATTTCCAATTCATTTGTTCTCACCCATAACATACATAGCACATGCATATCCACCCTCTTTGTACTTAATAAGTCAATGAACCAGCCAATCAAACAACCATCAACATTCAAGAGACAAAGCATAGCAAAAACCCGAAAGAGGTCTCGCTCAAGCTGGAGTCCACGCTCAGGCGAGAAGAATGCTCTCGCTCAAACAGCAGACTCTCGCTTAGGCGAGACTGCAACAGTGGCTCCTGGAAAATGTCGCGAGCTCTCGCTTAGGCGAGACGGTCTCGCCTAGGCGAGACTGTTCGTCGCTCAAAGATACAGCAGCTCGCCTAAGCGAGCGCTCGAGCAGAAACCTGAGCGAGTTCCCGCTATTCTCGCCTGGGCGAGATGAGCTCGCCTGGGCGAGTATATCAGTTTCCACCACTGTTCCACGCATGCTCAAACACAGACTCACTCATGACAGCACCCAAAGCATTTTTACATCATCATAAGCAACATACTAGCACCAGAACTCGAAACAGAACCAACACATACAAAAGTGAATCAAAACGTGAAGTCTAGCTTCCCTTACCTGGAGAGGGCTTATACGGGACCTCGACACCAACTGCGGAGTGCAACAGTTCGAGAAATGGAGCGAAAACAAAGCTGAGCTCGAGAAATCTTTGGCCAAGATCGGAGTCAAGCCCTAGCAGAGCGTCCTGAAAGGAAAGGGGCAGCGCTTAGGGTTCTATTTTGCAAGAAATAAATCAGAATTGGAAACCCTAGTAGCTTTAGGGCCTTAGCACCCTATGGGCCAGCCCTTAGGCCCAACAGATTAAGGCCAACCCTTAAACATTAGGGCAGAAATAAAACTGGGCTTTACATTCTCCCCAACAACAAAAATTTTCGTCCTCAAAAATTCATCGATATGATAGAAAGAAAACCGCGTTTTCCTCACGCCCTCCACAACCACCACCCAAACATGACAGATATGATGACTCCAATACCTATAGTCACTGGAAACTTTACCTTGGTGCTATGCAATATGTGTCCAACAATGTAAATTGGTTTAGTCACTACACTTGAACTAACTTCCAACTTGCAACTTTAACATTGGAATTGCCCCCTCGTACTTGCCCAACTAACTTGTACCTGATATAATGACTCACCCACCATATGCACTTCCTTACCTCCTGTAGGTTTTTATCAAAGTCTCAGGTCACTTTAAGTCTCAAACTAAAGCATGTTCGTTATCAGTTCCTGTCACCTTATTCACTCCTTTATGCATCACTCCCTTGGCTTGATCACGATTGAGTTCTAGCCTACTACCTCACCATCAACACTCTTGACCACTTTTATGCATAACGACACTCATAACATCTTGCCTCCTTTACTGACTTCCACCACTGGTAGCAAGGTCCACAACCAAGTCGTTCCATTTCCAAATTAAGCTTTCCTCTGTTACAACCACCAAATTCATCTTGGCATCTCACCTTCATTTCTGATTTACTAACTTGTAACCATCATTCTCCAAAAGTCTTAGAACCATGTCTTCCTTGACTTGAAATTTCTAGTGTGATATATACCCATCAACTCTAAGATACTTCTCAAACTAAGATTTTTTTGAATTGCTTTTTCTCCAACCTTGTTGAAAGACTCACTAGTTCTAGTCAGATGACTAGACTAATGAAATCTCCCCACACATTTTCTTTCCAACCCAAACACTTATGTTTCTCAACAAACCCTCACTCTTACCTCGTCAAATCAAGGATCGTGAATTCCCTTCTTCGACTGCACATCTACTCTTGCTTTCTCACTTCCAAGTTGGCACCCTAACTTAAAATTATAACTCAAACCATCTCTTACTTCTCTTGTATAACTTTCTCTGAGTAACCCCATAATTCCAACTCTAAATGATCACTGAACATCCTCACTTGATACTCATAAGAACGACACTTTCGCTGTTTTTGAAGAACTGGGTGTCATAGTAATCATTAAGTCATGAGTAAGATAGTTCTTTCCACACACCTCTTACCCTTCATAGGTATCACTTCCCACCATCCCACTGCGCTACTCTGATTACACACACAAGTCACTCATTCGTTCACTCAAAACGATGTTCCTCCCACGTATGCCGTGACAAGGAAACAATCATCGCTGAGAAACCTTCCTCCAAAACCTCTACGGAACCTACAAAACTCTTTGGACTCACCTTTTTATAGTCTTAACGTCCCATTTTCTCAACATCGTATCCACCCCTTTATAAACCATATGTCCTACTAGACACTACAACCTTTGTCAATCCCCTTTCTTGCCCATTCCAAAGACTTTGTTCACACTTGGAAACTCGCCGCTAAACCTTAACGGTATAGCTAACATGTTTGAGATTGCCTCACCTTCACCACGTTCCTGCTCTTTACAACCATAGGCCCGAAAGGCCAATCCCCTCTTATCCAACGCTTTCCCTTGAACAATTTATTCAACCACTACCTCTCCTCTAATGTTCACCAACCTTGCAGTCATCCTTGTGATTATAATTAGTATAAGCCACTACTTCTCCAATATCTCCTCCATTTCCGTATTTACTCCAAATTCATAATAGTAACCATTCAATTAGGAACTATTGTCACAGGTTCTTCCTCAGACACCAACGCAGAAGTGAACTCCACCACACCAAGGTCAAAACTCTAGTACTTGTTTCAGAACACGTCTATAATCCTTTCACCATTTAGATCCCTTTCGTCTATTATTCCCTTTCCTTCATCAGGTGTTTTTGATTCACATGAAGCTCTGCCCCCACTATTTAACTTGATCCATACTTCATACGTAACCACTGGCTCATCTCTTTTTAATCTAAGAACACCACCTCGTTGGTTGTACCAGCTCATCGGAGCGAGATTGAGAAAACAATTGATTCACTCTTGAGACTATGTTCCAACCTTACAAAGGGAATAATTCGAATTGGGTTTGAATTTAAATACTTTGATCACCACGAAGGCACCACACGCCCGAGCGAGTCCCCACTTGGTCGCAATTGTAGCAAAAACCATCATCTCGATCGCAACCCCTTCTTAAAGACAACCATGACTCCTTTACCATACTGGCGACACCAAGGAGTAGACGATCCCAAGAAATTCGGCTCTTAGTCCAAGCATCACTTCGTAAGGTGCATCTCTTGAGGAGATTATTCGTGCTAACCACTTTAGAATCAACCATCGTAGACACCATGTCAACCACTCAAAACATTTCTTCCCGCTCCCTCCATCATGGTGCCCCGACATCAGTTGGGTTGTCCTTCCATACGAGAATAACCTTTATAGGTGTGTCCCTCCCTCTGGTACGTGAAATCTTCCACTTATACCCAAGGTCAGATGTCCTACTCATGTGAACTACTTTTCCTTGAAACATCCCACTATCGATTTGAAAAGGCCCATCATCACCTGTTGACTATTAACACTAGTATGAATTCCTTATGCCACTTCTTCCCTAATCAAAAATTGTTCTTTTCCCTACTTAGGAACGACATCTTTCCCAACTGATCAGTGGACCCTTCTCCATCTCAGCCTCTCACTAGAGGTTTGCCATCCTTTTGCACTTCAGGGTCTCCTCCTTTGTTAGCTTTCTGGTCGCCAAGCAACCTCTCCATTTTTTGCGATCTAAAATTTGCCAACTGTTCTTCCACTACTCCAAGAAGCATTAGGTGTGACCATATGACTATATTCAATGACACTTCTCCTAACACTGTATGCATTTTCCATGACTCTGAACTTCAACATTGTCGGGATGTAGAATCAAGTTGACTTTCGCCAAACGATGTGGCACTCGCATGCACTGCTACCTTTCAGTGTTCTAAATCTTTGAATTCAACTTCTTTTAAAAAACTTGTAGTATTTGTTTCCGAGAGTCCATCCTTAAAGTTCCCTCTTGACCAAACGTTATTTTGTGAACTCTAACATCTTCTCTGGTTTATTAACCAAAAACTTAGCTTTCTTTGCTTAGTTATATACACCATACATCAACTTCTTATCTCTGAGGCAAGACGTTGTTACAGAGACCCCATCCAACACTTGTAAAGGTGAGCAGACCAAGTTGACATTCAATCTGCTTTCCCTTATCTCCGTAGACACTAGCCACAAAGCACAAAGGCACAACAAGGCAAACTACTTCATACAAAGCAACACTCTATCACTTACAGACAACCAACCCTTTTGTCGCTCACCCTTCTTTCCCCAAACCATTAGAGTTAAGAAAGGAAAACATCCTTTAATCTAGTCATGAGTGTGCACCCTCATTACTCTATCAAGGCATTTTCCGTTCTTAAAAATTTTGGTTTCACTGACAAACTCGACTAGACATGACTACTTACACCTACGAGGCATGACAAACCCACAACCTCAGGTCATCCTAAGAACGAACTGCTCTGATACCATTAATGTAACATCCCATTTTAAATAGATAATTCCAATTTAAATAAACGCCACATATATTAAATATTCAGAGAGTGCGGAAAGACGTAATATGACGTACATAGTACCCCAACATATCCATAATAAAAGGAAGGGGTTCCACAGGCCTAAACGAGGTACAAAAACTCGCTAAGAGCGAGAGAAACTACTACTACTATTAAATTCCAAACGCTGAGGCCCCCATAATGAGCCTGATAATCGTCCAAGATATCATCAAACCGCAACATCTCAATTATCACCACTGCCAGAGGTTCTCACATCTGCTCACATCAACAAGGTTGATGATCATCACAAAGGAAGAAACCACACATAATCATACAAACAAGCGAAAGGGTAAGCTAGTGTAACAGATCCTTATATTATAACACTCAGCAGGTAAATTCAAAACCAATCATAATTAACAGACATCCACACATGATATACCCAAACCACTTATGG
>Ga0214542_1003991_pt1 | contig 29560 bp, 20 predicted proteins | sample CNSS1metaG_FD_160096 | JGI IMG/M metagenome (GOLD analysis project Ga0214542, IMG submission 160096) | Root nodule microbial communities from cowpea collected in UCLA plant growth center, Los Angeles, California, USA - CNSS1 | ecosystem: Host-associated > Plants > Roots > Nodule | place: USA...
TTTTTTTTATTTTTTTTTTTTTTTTACTTTCCTCAACCTTAGGAATTGGTGGAGTGGGAGCACAAGAGTAAAGTACCTGGAAAGATGCATGCTTGTGGTCATGATGCTCATGTCGCCATGCTTCTCGGTGCGGCAAAGATCCTAAAAAAGCATGAAAATGAGATTCGAGTATGGTTTTTGACTTTTTCTTGAGGCGTTGATCCACTGATAGTTTATATGTTTTGTAGAAGTATTGCTCTTCAAATAGTTTTTCAGTGGGGAGACACTTGCACTGCTTCCAGTTTTACCAGCTTGTCAAGAATATGAGATGTGACTCCTCTAAATGATTAGTTATTCTTCAAGAGAAAAGCAAAACATTTCAAAGCTTTAATGAAAATTGATAGAATAAATTTTCAAAAGATGAAGAAGTAAATAATTAAATATAGGATTGGTTGGATAATAACACAAAAATGCAGTACTAACTCCCATCTCTTTTTGATTGAATAGTTATGCTTTGTTATGCACGTATTCCAAGTAACTACCTATTTGAAATACCAACAGTTGTTTTAGATTCCTTACCTTTTCACTAAAGATTGTGACTCTTCTGATTGCTATGTGCTTTTGCTGTTTAAAACTTTTCTGCCTTTTTTTGTTGTTGTAATCGTGTCAAAGTCAAACATGACATCTGTTTCTGACATTGGCAAATTGTTGGCAATTATGATTTCTCATTATGCAAACTTTCTATGTAACGAACTTTCAATACTCTTATTATCTCCTGGCATGCAACTTTTGTATTAAAGACATAACATGCCTAGAAGAATGCTGCAAAAGAAATGGAAAAGGAAAAGACTATTCCAAGACAGATACTTGAACTTACCACTTTCTGTTCTCAGTTCTGTTTTATTGTTTTAGTTCTTTTATGAATAATTGATAGCATTCCTTACTTTGTCTCCACAGGGAACTGTTGTTCTTGTTTTTCAACCAGCAGAAGAAGGAGGTGCAGGGGCTAGGAAAATTTTAGATGCTGGAGTATTGGAAAATATATCTGCCATATTTGGATTACATATTACACCTACCTTTCCTATTGGTGAAGTGGCTGCCAGGGCAGGTCCTATCTTTGCAGGAAGTGGTTTCTTTGAAGCAACAATAAATGGCAGGGGAGGTCATGCAGCTATCCCTCAGCACTCTATAGACCCAATATTAGCAGCTTCCAATGTGATTGTTAGCTTACAACATATTGTATCTCGTGAGGCCAATCCTCTGGACTCCCAGGTACCCTTATTTCATTTCAATCTGATTCCATTTATTGTTGTTCAAGAGTTTTCATTTTGTGCCATATTTTGAAGCCATGACTACAAGAATGGCCATTCTGTCTTGTATTTTCTCACATACACACTGTGTGGGCATGGGAAAGAACTAAGGGAAAGTAAAATTGCTAGCTTCCCTTGTTTTCTTTCATTCATTCTCTTTTGTTATCTACACATTATTTGGAAGTATTAGTCCCACCTTTTTGTTTCTTAATTTGAGAATTGAGACCTTATGCCTTTCATCATTATATGAAGCATTGAAAGCTTTTGTGTTTTTGAGGGTCTTTGGCAACGATATGCTATCAGAAAACAGCAATTCTGACAACTTATATATAATGAGAAACATACTACAGTATCATTTGTGTGACTGTTTATTGAATATAATGAAGGCCTTGTTTCCAGAAAGAATTCATTGTTTATGGACCAGTCTTCTGTGTCTTCTTAACATAAAGAATATCTCCACAGGTTCTGACTGTAGGAAAATTTCAAGGAGGTGGTGCTTTCAATGTTATTCCAGACTCTGTCACAATTGGTGGCACCTTCCGAGCCTTTTCAAGAGAAAGCTTCATGCAACTGAGACATCGGATTGAGCAGGTTTGTTGTGAAGAATAAATTCATTTGTACATTTGAAGTGAAACTAATGACTTGGCCTTTGTTGCAACCAAGAAAGGATTTTTTTACCCTTGTAGTTTCCACTGAAATTCTATTAGTTGCTAAACCTGAGTCATTCATTTAGGTTATCACCGGGCAAGCTGCTGTGCAGAGATGCAATGCAACGGTGAACTTTCTTGATGAAGAGAAACCCTTCTTCCCCCCAACAGTGAACAATGGTGACTTGCATGAGTTCTTTCAAAGTGTTGCTGGGAGTTTAATTGGTGCCAATAAAGTTAAGGACTTGCAACCATTGATGGGATCTGAGGACTTTGCATTCTACCAAGAGGTTTTTCCAGGTTACTTCTTCCTCCTTGGAATGGAGGATGCCTCTGTTGAGCGTCTTGAGTTACCACACTCACCATATTACAAAATCAATGAAGATGCACTTCCTTATGGAGCTGCACTTCATGCATCATTAGCTACTACCTACCTTCTTAAATTGAATCAAGAAGTACCAGTAGTGGAGGGAAAACATCACGATGAATTATAGCACAGTTCATTGCAAGCCATGATGTTGGGTTATTTATTGGTGCAATCTCGAGGTACTGGGGCATTGGTTTTACACATCCTTTGCTGTAAATGTATCCTATTCAAATTGAATAATTCCATAGAGCTTCTACATTGTAATCATTGACCCTGCTGATCAAAGGGGTAAATCAAATTGGATAGAAGAGGCAACTTTAATTTGATATTTTCTGCAATTTCAAACTCATTCAAGCATCTGCTACTGGTATGAGATGTGGTTTAGATTCAATGTCCTGGATATGGAGACAACTGGTTTTTGAAAAAAGGTGAGTTGTCAATTCCTAGAGTCTAGAGCTTTGAATTACATATAAAAGTCCTAAGAATTGAGATAGAAAATGTGTGACTTTTCCACCACTCGAGTTCGATTTCTCTGCTGAGTTTTTTATGTTGTTCTTTACTAAATATTAAAAACACACTGTTTTGGTATTTTAAAGATAATTTTAATATATTTAAAAATTTTAAAATTAATGGTCATCAATATATTTTGAAAACACAATATAAGAACAACAGAAAAAAATCAGCAGAGAATCCAAACTTCTTACTTTCCTGCATGAAAAGTTGATTAATCAAAATAAATTATAAACTCCAGCATCACGTTAAATTTTCTTAAAACTAGTTGATATTAAATGGAATTGCTCAACACATATATTAAATAATAATAGCAAATTTAAAACTAGATTTTTACTTCAGTTGAATTAACATTTCAATTAATGTATGGCGGGAACAATATTTGTAACTACCTTGTGTTCAAGTAAATTTTTGTATCCAATGAGAGAGTGCATTGGTTCCAAGACCTTGTAGGTATTGTGTAAAGGACAAGAAGTAAAATTGGTAAAAATATGAGAATGATTACCCCTTGGTGAGACGAGTGGCCATGATATGAAAGTGATTCTAACATAAAAGTTATAATTAGTGTGTAGATATTTTAATCGAAGAAGAAACTAATTTATGTTGGTTTATAATTACAAAAAACATCAAACTTTACAAGAAGCGGTTGAAAACTTTAGTTTTTTTTTTTATTATTTCAAAAACTAAAACAAATATACAGATATTTTAAGGGTTTACTTTTTTTTTTTTAAAAAAGTGATTTTTTTTTTTTTATGGGAAAAAAGAACACTGTTAAGAAACAGGTGCAGGTTTATCTACAACTCCAACCTTGTTGATGAAATAGTTATAACGTGTCCGCCGCGAAACTCAACATTCCGTCGCACAGTGCTTGGTCGGTGCAGCGTGAAGGGTGGAACCAGCGGCGAAATGGCGAGCATTTCAAACTTAACCAACGCTCTGCCACTGCATATTCGAAGGTTTCGACCTTGTGGCTATGCTTCTTCTCTGTCTACTCTCTCTTGTTCTCTCGCTGAGGACGTCGACCCCAAACCACCCATTCCCAAACCTAATTCGTTCTTCCCGAAGCGTGGCCAAACCCTTGAACTCGTGTGCGAGTCCCTCGCCTTCAAAGGCAAGGGCCTCTGCAAGGTCACCGAAACCGGCTTCGTTGTCATGTGTGACCGCGCCCTTCCCGGAGAACACTTCATTGGCCGCGTCACTCGCAAAAAGGGAAATTACGCCGAGGTAGCTACCTCTTCTCTTCTCTTTGGTTTCTATTCCTTTTCCTTTTTCGATTTAATTAACACAACACAGGTAACTAAGGTGAAGACCATAACTCCTCCACGCGATATTGTGGATGCTCCTTGTGTTTACGCTCCGTATTGTGGAGGCTGCAAGACGCAGAACTTGTCCTACGAGGCTCAGCTCAGAGCCAAGGAGGAGCAGGTCCGTGACTTGTTGATTCACGTGGGAAGGTTTTCGCGCGAACTGGTTCAGTTGCACGGCGTTATGAAGCCTATTGTAGCTTGTGATATCCAGTTTCATTATAGGAATAAGGTTGGTGCTAGTTCTTTTTTAACCAGATATCGGCCTCTGGTGAGTAAATGACTTGTGTTGTGTGTTTTACATGCTTGCGTGTGCAGATGGAATTCTCCTTTGGTCCCCAAAGATGGCTGCCTAGAGAATCACTGCATGAACGACGTGTTGATGATGCTGATAATGAAAATGAGAATTTTGCGCTGGGATTGCATGCTCCGGGTTTTTTTGATAAAATTCTAAATGTTGACAAGTGCTTATTGCAATCTCATCCTGCTAATAAGGTATTCAGTGTTATGCTTTATTTACAATTGTAAGCTTGTATAGTGTGTATGTAGTTCTTTTTTTTTTTAATATATTTTGAACCGTATAGATTGCCTAAGGAGCCAATCTAATGCTGTTCTTTTATCTAGATTTGACGTCTTTAAACGTTAAAATCTCATAAGCAAACGAGGTAAAAAAATCCGAGTTCAGGGAATCCCATTTATAGTAGAAATAGAAATTTGGTTTGCTTACAAAACCCTGAGCCACTAAGATAAAACTATTTTTGATCATTATGATAATTATACCCCATGAGAAAGTTAGATGTGTATCTGTGTGTTGGAGGGTGTGCTTGATAGTTTTCAGCCATTTGAAGCTTTTGATTATCTTTGATGAGATGTGCACCTAACTGAAAGGAACTTGCGTGAAAATTGATAATGAGGAGCACTGATATTATGATGAGTTCCATTGTCTTGTTTCACTGCCTTGTGCTTCCTTTCTTGTCCTTACTTTTGCTGCTTTATCCAGTGCAGTGGTTTTGCTAGATATAATTGTTGTCTGAACAGGTACTTGCAGCCATCCAAGAATGTTGGAGAGATCCACAACTTGGTTTTTCTCCATATAATGTTCATTCACACAAGGGATTTCTTAAGCATTTGATGCTGAGAACGGGAAGGTATATAAGTTAAATGTTGTGATTCCTGACTTAATTGTTTTAGGTACTCATGGATACTGTAGTTGTTGTGACTATACTCTAGTGTGACAGGTTAACTATAACAATTTTCCTAAAAACTAGTCCATGGGTATGTATGAATGGATTTGTTGGAAATAGCAATTTGAAGGGATGGAATAGCAATTTATTTCTTTTTGCAGCACACTGAACAACTTGGTTGCAAAATTTGATGCTGTGCATAGCCAGGTGTATACTTAAGAGTTAAAGAGTGTTCATAGTCATTTTTTCACGTGAATTACACTTGTTCTTGTACCTTCAATACATTCTTATATCTTGAATTTGAAGGATACCTTTTTTTTTTATTATTATTATATGATCTTTGTTCCAGGGATATCACAACTGGTCAGCCTGAAGTTATGGTCAACTTTGTGAGCTCTTCCTACAAGCCAGACCTGTTGAAGTTCCTTGTTGATAAAGCTTCTGCATTTCCTGAAGTGGTTCGTAGTCACTTTATATATATTTTTTTTCTTATGAATGTGCTTCTCTTCCTTAACTGTCCAATCTCTTGAAATACGTAATGGAATTTTTTTTTTTCTTTCTGTTGAAGATAGTACTTCCACCTATCAACTTAAGCTTTTTGCAATAGTTGGTTTTCACATGGTAAGCCTATTTGATCGAAAGGTCTAGAGTTTGGTCTGTGCTACAGCTTGAATTTTTTATTATGGATTTTATAAACAAGGGAAAATGGGATTTGTGCATTCTCCATGCTTCTAGCATGTATAACATGAGGGGGTGTGTAAATTACATAAAGCTACCTAGTGGTTCAACCTAACAACTTAAGCTTTTGGGGAAGTTTGTGGTCCTTCCTTAGCAATTATTGTTAAGTTGATATGTCCCTACTTGCTACATTAATTTTTAGTGGTATATCCAGGGAGTAGACCCTGTAATTATCCTATTATAAAGGTGAGGGGGTGACACTTAAACTTGCTTTGAAAGAAGCAACAAAAGGGGGACGGGTTAGAAATCTCTTTAACTTAATTGTTAAAACAGTTGTATACAACTATAAAGTTGTTTTTTGCTGTATTTAGAAGGGTCATAGGCTGTACTCCTTTTTACTGATTTGTACCTTTCCTTAGTCTCAAACACATATATATTGCATCAATGGGGCACCTCACTCAATGTTTTTCTCCGGAATGAAATATATGCATTACCATTTAAGTTGTATGGGCAAACTTCTGGAATTTTTTTGACAAGCTTAATTTTCTAACATCTCTTTCATTCAAGAGTCTGTTGAGCTTGAAGCATGGATAGTAGACAGACCTGATGCACTAACTGATTGTGCAGAAATTCAATTTTTGTTAGAAGAATAGTGATGACAAAGGATTGAACTCTAGACCACTTGGTTGACGGTCATAAAGGTTTTGTTAGTGTCATGAACCAAATATCCCAAAAGGTTAAGCTGTTTCGTTGAAGACATATGAATGGTTTTTAAATTACATCTCTAGCAGTTTGCAATGCAATTTTTAGTCAATATTTTAAAGCCAACAGTCGTATAGAACTTTTTGGAAAATTGTCACATGGAGATGGCCTTGCTAACTTGATTCCAAATTGCATGTATTTATTGCTTTTAATACCATTAAAACTTCTTTACATGAATGCTAGGTTAGTGTCATGAATAATGTAAATACTTCTGTCGGTAACACATCGGTTGGAGAGGAAGAATATACTTTGTATGGGAAATCTAGCATCAGAGAGACCTTAAGAGGCCTTACATTCCAAATATCAGCAAACTCTTTCTTTCAAACAAACACTTATCAGGTTGGCAGTAATCCCAAAAAATTGGCATTCTCTTTATCTGGTCATCTGGCAAGAAAATAATCTTTTTTGTTTTCCTTTCTAGGCAGAGGTTTTATATAAGCTTATAGAAGATTGTGCTGGTGTCAAGGGTGATGGCTCAGAAATAGTCCTTGACCTGTTTTGTGGAACAGGCACCATAGGTCTGACGCTTGCAAGAAGGTAAACTTTTGTCTTGATCTTGTGTTCAGTATTTTAGGATAAAATGTGAAACAATGAGATTAATTTTTTGTCTTCCAATCTATATCAGGGTAAGGCATGTTTATGGCTATGAAGTAGTTCCTCAAGCCATCGCAGATGCTTGTCTTAATGCCAAGATAAATGGCATACAAAATGCAACATTTATCCAGGGAGATCTCAATAAAATTGATGAAAATTTTGGGAAGAATTTTCCTAAACCTGATATCGTCATTTCAGGTTTCAATGCTATTTCTAAGTTTCTTTATTCCTACTCTTTCTTTTGCCTGTTCTGCTGAAAGCTGTTTACTTGAATACAGTCTTAACCAGAAATATGTATGTCGATATCCTTCTACTTATTTGATTTGCCAGTTACTCACCGTGTTTTTCTCATTACTTTCATTTCATTAAATCTTTGTACCGATTTGTATACAATTGAGGTGAACTTGCTTCTATTGACATTTTGTATGGACGGAGATGTGCTAATTTATATTGGTATTTTTAAATGCCTGATCAAGACATCAATATACAGTCAGGAAATTTTCTTCCGATAGACTGAAAATTATAATTGACAAGATTGACTGTGTTTTTCTGTATACCAATGCATTCTCACATGTGTAAACAAAATGCAGATCCCAATCGTCCAGGAATGCACATGAAGTTGATTAAATTCCTGCTTAATCTTAAGGCACCTCGCATAGTGTATGTGTCATGTAATCCTGCCACATGTGCACGTGATCTTGATTTTCTTTGTCATGGCGTGGTATGTGTTATTTTATTTTATGTTCTTGTGCTTTGAGATTCAATTATTTGAGCTGTTGAAGTTTTTGTGTAGGCCGAACAGAATATAGAAGGATGTTACAAGCTGATAAGCCTACAGCCAGTTGACATGTTCCCACACACACCTCATATTGAGTGTGTTTGCCTTCTGGAGCTTCAGTAATCTATGATCAATTAAAACTTCCATATCAAGGTTGAGCACTATTTTATTTTCTCTGCTACATTTGGGACTATTTGGGAGTTTACATCTTGGATTTTTTTTGGAATATCTAAATCATTAATTCTTATGGTCTAGATTTTGCAAAAGGCTAACAAATAAGCCTATAGATTCTATTTGTAATTACTATAGATGCCATTTGTAATTACTATTTCTTAAAGAAAATGACTGTAAAATTTAGAATTCAATGGATGACTGGACTCTGGATTTATGCCGCTCTGCTGGATTAACTGAATTGCATCCATGGGCTCATGGCTATAAGAAACTGCTGGAAAAATTATCAATCTCATATTCTCTTCTATTTAGCGTACAGTATGGTTACCCTGTTCTCGAGAGTTTATTAAATGGCTGCATCTAACTATCAATGCGGTCAAGTTATAGGTTATCTCTGTAACATTGCCTGTTAATGAATTTTCGCAATGCATAATTGGCCACAGATGGTATGACTTAAGTTTTGAGTTATGGGCAATGCGTACCAATTCAAATTCTTTTTCTTTACAGTTGTACTGTTGTTTGTTTACTTGTTTGCTCCTTTATTTATCTGTTTCTTGCGTGACTTTCAGGAAATTACCAGCTTAATACAATATACAAATCAAGGTTTGATCTTCAAGGCGATAGATAGGAAAACTCGTACATTTATGCTGCAAGGTGTGACACTATTACATTAATGCTTTGCCGACCAAAAATTAATTTTGAATGGTTATAGCATTGGAAAACAAGCAAGGACTACACTGTTGCAACCCTACAAAAGTTTCTCATACATTAGTATTTATGCAGAGGTTCCAAAAGATTGGATTCATGCTTAGCAGCATCCAAATGTGGATTACCGTTGAGTGTTGATCCCACTTCACGTGATCCGACAAGTCCATCATGAGATTGATCATATGCTACAATTGTCAGATCCTTGCATACTTGAGGTGGAAGTGCAAGTCCATCTTGAAATATTAGATGTTTCGCTGGATGTGTGAACAGTGTTCACTTGGTGTATAAATATATCATTTTTTTTTAATTTATATTAGGAAGAAGACTAAGTGCTATTGTTGTGGCTGTATAAGGAAAAAAGGTGGTATTGATTGGCATTTGTTTTCAAGTAATTTTGGATGCTGTATTTGTACTTTACCAGTCTTAATGAAATCGGGGGTGGGGAGAATGGTATTGGAAGAAGCTATTAAGAGAGAGATCTTGGTGAATAATGTCTTTGAGGATTTAGCCTTAAACCAAAATCAATGGCATTGTGTAATTCATGTAGCTTACCTTACCCGGTGGAATAAAACTTTTGTATTTGTACTGTTACTCTAGGTCTGTTTTTCTGTAGGATCAAAGGGTACTGTTTAAACTGAAAGCAGGCAATAAATCTTGCTGGTACAAACATAATTTTGTACTTTAAACAAGACTTGCATCTTTCACAATACTCCCCTTATTATAGAAGTTTATCAGAGAAAATGGTTATAGATATTGTTCAAATGTTTCCATTTTTGTATTGATCCTTGACGTTGAGTTCCTGATTTAGAACTGAGGCAAAGATTTGATGACCTGTGGCCTATGGTCATCATTTGTGTTCTGGACTGCTGATGGCCAAAATGTTGCCACAGCAAACAAAGGAAGCACGCACCCCTTTGATAGACTAGTTGTTGTACTTGTCTGTAATTGATTGTTCTTAATGGCAATAAATTGCAATCTATCTTGACATTTACTTGATTTGTCTGGCCTGTATTTCAGATGAAACTTCGGTACAACATGGTGAAACTGAAAGCCCCACTGACTGGTATTTTCATTAAAAGACATGGGCACAGAAACAGGGACTATGGTAATTTATTCAAACTCTACTCTGTAACATTCATAAACAAAGCTAGGGCTTTAAACGGTGCGAAACACGATATTGTTTTCTCCCCGTGACACACTCATGTCAATAATTTTAAAGTACGGACAATTGACCAGCTTGGTTTAAAAGTTACGTTACAGATGCTATCTCACTACAGATATTGGCATTAATGGGGTTAGGCTTGAGCAAAAAAATTCAACTGATCGAATCCGAGGAATCTAAAAACAATATGACACTTAAAGGTGGTTTGGGTTGGATTAGTGTGTAGTATTGAAGGAATAAAATTGAATAAATGGAAAGGGATAGTCGGATACAGAAAGTGGATTACAGTTCTCGGAGTATTTGACCCGACCCGAAATTAGTTTAGTGTTTACATTATTATAGATATAAAAAGAAAAGTTTGTGAATCTTAATTGTTAGTCGCCGTTTTGCGTAGTTGCATTGTATCTTTTGTTCAATATACCTTATCCACCGTATATCCAAACAATCTGAAATCTGGATAATCCAAATCTGATAAATTCAAAAGTGTAAATAGTCAGATATGAATTTAAAAATATTATATTCAAATTGTGTTGGATCAGTTAGAATGGGTCCGAATACTTTGCAAATAAATGATGAGCGATGAGACAAGGGGGATTCTAATATGTGTGGTTTGATTGTATTCTAAGTGTTGTTTGACTCCTCTAAAGCTGCTGTAAAATTGTCTTTATTATAAAATTAAATAAAATAGTGGAGATGTACTTCAACAAATAAATAAGAGTTGTAATTGTTAATTAACAGGGATCGGGTTTTTTATTGGATAATGATACGTGGGAGTAACAGGTCCATGGAATGAAAAGAAAAAATGTTACTAAAACCGTGGATAGAATATTTTTGGGTGGATGGAATATTACAGGAGTTTGTCTAACTGGATTAATTAATCTTTCTAATATAATTAAGAAAATTTTCCCTCGTATTATTTGAATTTTGATTCACTTTTGCAGTTTTAGATTGTAATTAATGTTAATATTGAAGTTCAAATTTGTTGAAACTAAGAGTTTCTTACGTCTACTCTTGTAGACGACAGCGAGATACACAGAAGTTGAAGCAATGTAATCATTTCCTCCAATCAAGCATACTTTCTATTCTATGGTACTATAAATTTGGACGAACTTCAATTTTCAAATCGAGTTTCTTAAAATGATTCTACATTTTTTTTATTTTAAAAAAAAAAAAAAAAAGGAAAAAATGAAAAAAAAAAAAAAAAATAGAGTTGAAGTAACATTTATGAAGGTGGAGATAAAAATAGGTGCAGTAAAAGTTAGAAGAAGGATGGTAACATTTGAAGTTAAAGAAGGAAGAAGGGAAAAGGACAGGGATGATTGTGTGGGGCCTGGTGTGGTGTGCACGTGGGGGTCAACATCATCATCTTCCTCATTGTAGGGTCTTTCATTTTATTTGGTTGTTGAGCTAAAGCCATTGAATGTGACAAACCCCTTCTATGTGCATGCATGGATTAAAAAACACTCACTCGCTGCCATAAAAGAGAGGTTGAGAAGCTTTTTTACGACCACGACAACTCACCATTGATCTTAATCCTTTCCCTTTTCCCATCTCATCTTTCGCCGACATCTTTCTTTCATTTCTCTACCTTATCAATATATATACAAATAATTCTACACTCGTTCTCTTCAAATTCTGGATTCAAGATAATGTCTTTAGGTCTACTATAATTAATGTTGAATCTTCTGGGTAAATCTAGCATAAGTATACTAGAGATTGTAATATTATGATGTTTTCTTTTATTAACTTTAACATGATGAAATATAGGAGTTACGTAAAAATGAATCGGTGATAAATACATATAGAAACAAATGGCGGTTAAAAAGTACTGAAAAAGTGTTGTTATAGAACACATGGTGAGTGATGTTGCAGAGAAGGAAGGATATATGTACGATGGAGCTGGCAATGGGACACCTCAGTTAACATTATTCAGAGCTCGGTGAAGACTGCTACATGTGTCTCTTGTTTGTCTTCATATATATCAAAAAATGTACACTAAATTTTGACAATTATTTTTTATTAATTATTGATATTTTTTAAGTAATTTTTCATTTTTTTATTTTTAAAATTTTAAATTAATTAATAAATATTAATATAAATAGTAAGAAAAAATTATTAAAATTTAATTGTTGAAATATATTTTTATATATATATATATATATATATATATATATATATATATATATATATATATATATATATATATATATATATATATATATCCCTTATTTTTTCTATTTCTTTCCGTGTTTGTTTGCAAAGGTTAATTATTAGATGAAGTTGTGTCACTTTACAATATTTCCTAAGTTTTTACTTCCATAAAAAAATTATTTTTTGTTTACAATTATTTTACTATTATAAAATGGTAGTTATTGATATTAAATAAGTAGATACAAACTCTATTTTACAAATTATTTTTATAAATTAAATTAGATTTAAGTTTCTGTATTAAAAGAGAAGTTATATAAAAAAAAGACATTTTCTTTATATAATAAGTGTGTCAAGTACAACACAAGTGTTAAAATTCTAATATTTTGTTAAAAGAAAATAAACTGATTGAGGAGACTTTTGTATATTAAATGACCATTCTTCTGGGTTAGGTCTCTTAAATTATAATATCATTTGTGTACTTTCTAGAACTGAAGGTTTGAAAAAGTTTATTATGGAATAGTATATTAAAAGTGTGCATAGTGCATTGTATTGTATCATTCATCTATCCCATCTTTATTCAATGCTTTAATTAATTTGAATTTGACTCAACCATATATAGAACCTGCACTTTACATAAAACTCTTTCCTTTAAATCATTGCTCCATGCTTATCTCACTTTTTCTCTAAACTTTCCATCCTTATGCAATAACTTGTTTTGAAACTAATGGGAAAGGAGAGAAAGTGACAAATTAATGTTTCTTATACGAAGAGAAAGACAAGAAAAAAAAAAGTGGAAAAGAGATGGAAGATAAAATAAAGGGTTAAATATGTTTTTAGTCTTTTTTGAAATTTTATACCAATTTAGTCTTTCATTTTTAGAAATACGTGGATTTAGTCATTCTTACCAAATTTTGTTAACTTTATTTGATATTTTAAACGCATTTTATGATAATATTTGAATTAACATTAAAGCAAAAATGTGTCAAACAATGTAAACAATTCAAATACTATCATGAAATGCGTTTAAAACGTCAGATAAACTTAACAAAGTTTGGTTAAAATGACTAAATTCACGTATTTTTAAAGATAAAGAACTAAATTGATCAAAAGTTTTGAGAGAGACTAATTCTAAATTTCATTGAAACTTGAGGGAGCAAATAACTTGTCAATATATAATAAGTAGGTTAAACTTTACCTAAATGATTGACATAAATAAATTCAAGTTTTCTTATTATTAAGATTAATTTTTGTTTGGAGGATCTAATTTTTTTTTCAATTTAATGTTTAATAAATAGTTTTTTGATCTAAATATGTAATATTATAATGTTATCTTCTTCGATTTTACTATTTACTGATTTTTTATTAAATGGAATATCTGTTATATAATCTAAATTATTGAAGAATGATATATCTTTATTCTCTTTTTGTATGTATTGTAAGTATTGGCATATAATAAAATATTTACCGGTTCTTTTATTAAATTGAAACGCCTGTTATATAATGTAAATTATTGAAGAGTGATATATCTTTATTTTTTTTAATATGTATTGATATATAATAAAATGAAAAAACAAGTTGAGAAATTAATAAAAAAATGTAAGAATACGTCAAACATCAATTAACAAAATAATCTAATAATAAAGATGAAATAAAACTAAACATTTGTTGTAGAATTAGAACTTAAATTTTATAATTTATTAAATACACAGATTAAAAAAGCTTAAATGTGTGTTTCATGCGCACGGTTAATCCTTCTATTTTCATTTATTGATGAAAACATAATAATAATAATAATAATAATAATAATAATAATAATAATAATAAAATAAATAAATAAATGAATAAATATGTATATTGAAAATTGTATAAAATATGATAATAATGCTAAGTATGGATGGTCGTTGGATCAAATGGCTTGGTACCACCCATGTCATAATATGATGATACAACTCCCTTCTTGTTTTTTTTTTCGTTTCACTACACATTACTAAGTGATTTTAAAATGTTATAATTTGACAAATGACAATTAATGTTTTAAAAATATTGATTAAAGAACTAAATAGACTAATTTCATTGGAATATGTAATTAAAATTTTATCAATCAGTAGCTTTTATTTTTGTAAATTTTATTTTTTAACTTTTCTCACGTTTTATCATCAACTTTATAATTTTTATATACCTTATGGAAGTTTTAAATGTCAGATAAAAATGACGTAGTGTGATGAAAAATATTAAATATAAGATCAAAATTAGTTTTCTTAAAAATCAATAACAAAATAATATTTTTTTTTCCTCTTTAAAACGTCATTGCCTCATTAGTAATTTAGAAAAAGATGTATGGAAATATTTTTTTTTTATAAAATAAGAGAAATAAATAACATAAATAATAAAGTATGTAAATAATAATAATTGAGTTGTAAAATATATAGCTAAGTTTAGTTTCTTTAATAAATTTTGGTACTACTTCTAATACCAAAATTATCCTTTTAATCTACCAATTATTGTAAGTGACAATAAGACCTTTATCCTTTCTATATATATATATATATATATATATATATATATATATATATATATATATATATATATATATATATATATATATATTGGCAAACTATAAAATTTAAATGTATAAATATTGTGCCAGTACGTGAATAAATGGTAATAAAAAAATATTTAATGATTTGTTGTGGCTGAGCTGTGAACCAATGAAAAGTGGTCATGCTAATAAAATCGTTGGTGAATTAGATTATGATTATCATTTTTCTAATTTTTAATTTTTATTATTTATTATATAACGTGGTTTAATATAAATTATTAATTAATATATTATTATTATATATATTTTTAAATATTAATTATTCACATTACATAACGTTAAATAAAAAATAAAAAATTGAAAATCATAATATAATTTTTCAAAATAAAATTCTAAAATGAAGACGGTAAGCAGCTAGTTATTGAGCCGAGCCGATAAACTAACAGCTACCATCCTATATTCTTGGGCTGGGCACGCATATGCTCAGTGCAGGCCCACAGTGGGGCCCACTAAATTGAAAATGAACGGGCCTTTCTCCAGTCACACTTCATAGTTGAAACTCTGTTTTCCGTTTTTACTTATGGAAGAAATTACCATCAATGTATAAGCATGGAATGAAAAAAATAAAATAAAATTTCAGTGGTGTTATATAATAGGTTTCAAGCTATTAGGTGTCACGATCTATTTTTATTAAGATTGTTTTTTCTGCAAAAAAGACTCTAATCTTAATATAAGTTTTATGAACATAACAACTAGTATGAAGTTTAGTCAAGATACAAGAGATATAACTATGCTACGCTACTTTTGAGAATTTGTTTTACAATTTTTATTTCAAAAGTAAAAATTCTATAAGACTTACACTTTTATTACTTTTTTATATGACTGTTGGCAAAAATATACATTAACAAGTCAGAATTTTTTTTTATTCTTATTATCTAGTGTTTTACCTGGAATCTTGTTTTTTTTTTTTTTCAAGACCTTAATTTTAGGATCTCTTATGTGAAATTGTAATTCTTTTTTCTTATAATAAGATGTACATTATGATGTTGATGTTTAAAAATGTTATATATAAAAATAAAAGAGGTGGTATTAAATGGAAGATAAAGCCAAAATATTGAAGTGAAACTTTATTATAAATGGGAGAGAAAAAACAAGAGTAGATGAAATAGATAAGAAGGTGAAAATGACATTTGAGTGAAGTGGGATGAATGGTAGATACCTTCACACTTCGTATCCACCTACAATTCCTCTACAAGGTTAAGTTTTAACACCTATTTAATTTACTATTCAATATCGTCAATAATTTTAACAAATTTTAAATATATATAAGCACCTTAATTTCACATTGGCTTTAAAAGTAAGTAAGTCACATTTGAAAGAAGACATCACTGCTTCTAATTAAATATATTTGAATTAAACTAAATTATACTGAATTGTATAAAAGATTGAATTATTTAAAAAATTGAACCAACTTATGCTAATTTAAATTTTAAAAACTAAATTATTCTCAAATAAAACTATTTATGAAACTAATCTGAGTTATGAGATTAAACAATATATTAATAAATAAATAAACAAGATATTTAACAGTAATAATTTAAACAATTCACATCATTTCACGTCATTCAAAAGCAATTTAGAATAACATGTTGAAGTCATACTTAATATTTTTTAATTTGTATTAAAATCATACTTACAAATACGGATTTATCTTAATTCTAAAAAGAAGCTTAAAATTGAATTTTTATAAACACGATTCCGTATACACTAAAAAGAATCACTAAAGTTCTATTTATAAACTCGTCTTCATCCAAAAATTAAAATATAATAATCTGAAGAAGTTAGGTTTTTAAACAATGACTTCTAAATAAAATACATTTAAACTGGTAAGTACGGCTTAGATAAGATTTTAACATTAAAAAAAGGCATGTTTTAAAATAACGTTTTTTATGAAGATGTTGTTCCAAACATAACTTATTTACGTAAATTTTAGAAAAAATATTACACTATAATTCCTCTTTGGCCCTTAAACTTTTTTTATTTCTTTACACATTTTGATGACTTATTAATGTAAAAGTAAAAAGCCTTTATTGCTCTTAAGTAACCGACTTTAATTTTCTTTTAAAAAGTTTTCATTTTTAGGTTCATGAATGGAAACAAGATAATAAAGAAGTACAATTTCAGTAACATATTAAAGCCCCAGTACAATTCGTCACAAAATATTGATGCTTGAAACCATAATCCAGACAAAATATTACTATTTTAAAGTTTAGAAATTAACAAGAGATGCATGTTGGATTTTTTAAGAGAGAAATTTATTAGAGAAATATAACATCGATGAAATATAAGTCTAACTTACATATAAGAGATTGATATTATAAGAGATTGATATTATTTTTAATCTAAAATCTTAAGATCATATATTTATGGTTCTTTATTTTTTACTTTTATATAGTGTGAATTTTATTATTTTTAGTTGACCTAAGATTACCAACAAATTGCATGATAATTTAATTTGGGATGAAATTTGAGTGAGCATAGTATTTGTACTGTAGTGGACGGTGAAAGAAGAGAGTTGAGAAGCCATTGAATGAGGTGTAATGATGGGGTGCATGTGAGGAGCTCATGAGAAGTGAGAGCCCTCCTTCGTTGTCTCCATGGGAGCAATGCAATGAAATCAAACCAACTCAACTCTTTTAAAGTTCAGACATAACCACAAAACCTGACCAGACACACATTTTGCCATACCAACCAACTTTCTCTTTCTCCTAATTTCACCCTCTGCTACTCTGCCACCACTTTTCCTCTTCCACTATTCCCTTAAGAGAATAATACTATTCCCAAACCATTTTCTCATCCCCACTTTTAATAAGCGGTTATATACCAAAAAAATTTACAGTATTTTAAATTGGGTTGCTCCTGTATTACACTTTCAACTGTTGTTTATGTAGTCAAGAGATTAAAGAAGATGAAACTGAGTTCCCTGTACTTAATACAGCTATAACATGCATAAAAAGCAGAGAGGCATTTTATATATAATATTAATATGCAAGTAAAACTCACTCATTTGATTAATACAGGTCACTAAGTTTTCAAGGTGGAGCATTTCAAACTGCAGAAAGTTGAATCTTACACATCAGTACTGTGGTTCTGATATAATCAGTAGATTCCTCAAACAATTTACCACTCCCACTTAAACAATTACGATAGTAGAAAGTTAGAAACATCACAAGGCTATGATTAAAACTATGATTAACAACAATCTTTGGAAAAAGAGAGTGATGCTGGAATAGGTGCTCTCACTTTCACTGCAACTTTACAGTGCGCATGGAATATCCATAAGCAACCAAAAAGAGGTCAGAGCTTTCCCCACTTAAAAAGAATACAAAAAGATATTAGAATATTCAATCAGCTGAGATTCAAAATTTTCATGTTCCCGTCTCTGCAAAAATAGAGTCTTACACACCCATTAGCCTTATCTTTTCCAAAAACCATTGTACTGCTCAAAAACTGTCAAAGCATATTATATACCCTCTCCTTTTTTCTCATAATACATGATCCATGCCTATTTATTGTAGAATTTCCTGACATAATTGCTCAAGTTCCAACACTTTTATTCTAAAAGCTTATACCTTTTGTTCTTCCAATCTATCTATATAAGCTTCCATTCAACAAACACACTGCATCATCAGTACTTGTATTCCATGGCATCTGAAGGTACAATGTTTATTCTCTCGCTTTTTGTTCTTTTAAACGTATCTGGTCAATGTTTTGAAGCACAAAACTGAACTAAACTTAAAGTCACTGTGTTACTGTTCATAATGAAACAGTACATAAAATTCAGTTGCCCCATCTGACATATAACCTTTGGTTGTTTTCTTTCCCTTTATCACAATCTTCATCCTACTCAGTTGAACAAGGCAGCTAATGCTACTACTACCAGATTGCACGCAAACTGATACATCCTCTTCTGTTCAGTTCAGTTCCTGACCCAAGCAAGGATTCTTCTCATCCCTTTGGCTCTTGCTTTCGTTTTCTTGTTGTGGAAACAGCTAGATCTGGCATTGGTAAGCCCTTTAACACTACAATTACATTTGTACCTTAACATATATTTTTTAGTTTTTCACACATGTAGACAGTCCTGTTTGAGACATGGTATACGTTAATTTGGGCCTATGTTATTTCTGATATATGTCTTCAACATGATATATAGGTAATTAAGAAGGGTCACTTTGTCTTTCAACTGTCAATTGGATCTCTTTTAGATTCAGTTCATCAGTGATTGTTGTCAAGTAATCAATCATCTATGGACGGTCTAAGTTGGGATTCCTCATCACAACTTGTTGGTAACATACCGATGTTATGGAGCAGTCAATCTCAAGATCTTGAAGGAGAGTATCACCATTCCATGCCACACCTTTGTTCAAGTGTTCTCAATCAAACAGGTTATCCATATCCCAGTTCTGAAAAAGCGAGGGAGATGGTTCACCCATCCACTTCCGAGATAATGAGTATTTTGCCGAATATGAATCTGTCACAAAGAACAGCAACCATGGCAGTGAAATCAGGAGCAGCTGGAGCCAGTTGGGGAGAAGCTTTAACATCCCAATCATGCCCGTCCCTTTCCATGAACCAAACTACCAATTATGTAGCAGATTTCAACATGGCCCACCAGCAACACCACCTTATCAGCGGCACGCAAAACGTCAAGGGTACCTGCTCTCTCGAGTCACTTGATTGCTTGCTTTCAGCGACTAAGAATGGCAACACAGACACGTCTCTCGAAGACGATGGGATTTCCATGATGATTTTATCTGACTGCAGAAACTTGTGTAACTTCAGTTATGGCAGTGCAGTCTCCTCTGGTGAATCTGAGAGCAATGCTTCCAATGCCAGAAACAGTGACATGAGGTATCCATCGGTGAATGAGCTGGATGAAACAGCGTCTCAAAGCTTCTCTGATCAATATATCAGTCAAGGAAGAGTTATAGATTCTGAAGTTATTTGCAGAAAAGGGAGCAATTCATGCTTCAGCGTTGCTCAGAGTTCTTTTGCCAGCGAAGGTGGTTTCAGGCTTATCTCAGAGACTTCACCAAAGTCCAAGAGACCCAGATGGGACAGGCATCATCCTGGTTCATCAAATATCAACTTCCAGCAGCCAAATTCATCTGTGTCACCTTCCTTTGAAGAACCTGATCCAGAGGCCATAGCACAAATGAAGGAGATGATATATAGGGCTGCAGCTTTTCGACCGGTGAACTTGGGATTGGAAGTGGTGGAAAAGCCAAAAAGGAAGAATGTTAGGATATCAACTGATCCACAGACTGTGGCTGCCAGAGAAAGAAGGGAGAGAATAAGTGAGAGGATTAGGGTTTTGCAGAAGATTGTGCCTGGTGGAAGCAAGATGGACACTGCATCAATGCTTGATGAAGCTGCAAACTACCTCAAGTTTCTCAGAGCACAAGTCAAAGCACTAGAAAATTTAGGTAACAAGCTTGACACCATGAATTCTCCTCCTAACATAGCCTTCTCTTTCAACCCTTCTTTTCCATTACAAACACATTTCCCCGTCCAAAACCCTAGCACCAACACCCACATCCAACATTCCAAGGGTCATCGGAAATGATTATTATCGTGGAAGAGAAGACAAAATATGTAGAAAAAAAGGGGTCTGAGAACCCATATATAACCTCTAATTGTATTTCATTCATGACTTTGATTAGCATAGCCAAAACTTCAATTTTGTTCATAAGTAGTCAATCATGTCCTGGTTTTTCTTCATCAATCACTGCAATTTGTATAAATTATGGGCATGCTAGAGTGAGTGAATTAAGGTATGCTTTGAATGCTTCCACGGCATTAAATTTTACTTTTACGAAGGAAAGATGGTTATAGTAAAAGTAGTGAAAGTAAAAGAAGCGAATTACACAACCTTTTAGCTTACAGAAAAGTGTAGCAATTATAACAGCCATGATTAAGATGAAGGGCTAGAAAGTGATTGGTTTTAAAATAGTTTAATGCAATCCATGTACTTAAAAGTAGTTTTCTTTTGTTGGAGATCTTCAAGGTTATGAATAAACAAATGTTAGAGACATTCTCTCAAGAGTAGTGAAGTGAGTCAGTGGTCCTGTCTCCTTGATTCAACCCAAAGCGTGCTCTTGAAAATCACTCTAAACTCATTGGTGAGCACGTGTATATTCTTCTTTTTTGGCAGGGGTGTTTGTCATGAACAACAGATAAAAGGAAACCCGTGTGTCTTATTCAAAAGTTCCGAAGAAGGTCTTAAATATTAGTGTAACTAATGATATTGTTAATGATGATGAATATGATAACGACGGCTACAACGAAACATGATGTGGGTTTTGTGAAAAAGGATTATTTTAATTTGGCTCGAATATCTTGGCGAAGCACATGCCTGTTTGCAATGCTACTGTATCTGCATGTGGCAATGAAACCCTTTCGGCCTTTCGTCTGTCATGCTTTAGAATTATTCCCACTTTTTGTTCACCATTCATCATCACCAAGTATAAAACTCTACATCATCTACCACTACTTCTTTCACTCTCAAGTTTAACATATAAAACTTCCATTCATTTTTTCTATTCTCTAAAATCTAATGTTTCTACCTTTATATATAGACACAAATAGATGTTATATATTTCTAGCAAACTCCTATCTCTTCTTTAGAGATCAGTGCTCGAAACTCTAAAGTTAATAACTTCAAAAACTATATTTAAGATCAAGGTGTGAAACACAAACCTATATAGTCCATTATATAATAAGAAACATTATAGAATTCATCTTGTTTATGTAAAATTGGAAACATAAAAAAAATAGCGACATGAAAAAAATATAAACATGGCTTGATGTCACGAGAGTCCTAGCTTTTTTTTCTCGCTATTTAGTTCATTTACTTATATGATACAAAGCAAAGCTAAACAAGGTAGAATAATTTTTTTTTTAAAGTAGTAGGAAAAATATCAATAAAATATTAGTTAATTTTTTTAAATATTAGAAAAAAAGTATCAATAAAATACTACAAATTCTAAGTTAAGTTATTGTCGGGAAAAATCATCATCAATAAAACATATTATTCTCTTTTACCCTCAAGAATCACCCTCCTAACACTAAGTTAAAAACAAAGATACACAAAGACGAGAGTGTCTATGTATAATTTTTATACACCTTCCATCAATATTAATTATTGTCTGTATTTGTGCATAAATCTCAACTAGAACAAACTCATCCTAACACTAAAAAAATTGTTCAATCAGGAGTTGTCACGCATGATAATCCTCCGCTCTCAAATTTGATTAACCAAAAGCTGTCACATTATCTCTTTCTTCTTCAAAGAGAAACAAGTTCCCTAGTTTATCCTAAGCAACACAAAACTTTTTAAGACATATTATTTTATCAATTCAATAAATATATATATAAATTATTTCTTAGTTGAGCATTGCTTTATATTTCATTTGAACAAATTTTGTTTTACTAAAATGATTTTCATTATTTGTCAATAGTTCAACTAATTTGATATCTAAAGAATTTTCTCAAATCTCTAAATTATTTTCTAATTTATCACATCCTTAATTATATAATTTTGTTCATTGTACAATTTAGTTCAATATTGTGTTAAATAGTTTATATAACACATATTTGATTATTTTCACTTCTTTTTTATTTTTTTGTTGTTCATTTTCATAATATAGAATTATGTTTTTAAGTTTTTTAATATAATTTTATTTTCTAATTCATTCTCATAAATATAATTTTACCAACTATAATTATATAAAAACTTTCTTTTTTCTATAATATAATTATTTGATGTCATTGTCATAAATTTTGTTTATTATTGAAGTTCAAAAAATAAAATATCCATGTCTAAATTCAAAATAATATATGTTTAATTTTTTTCCTTCTATGCCATTTTGTTTAAATGGTGTACTATAATTTTTATTAGTGTATACAAAAAAAATTTCATTACAATTTGGAAAAGAAAGTACAAATACATCTGAAATATTTTTAAACTTGCATATTTGTTTTTCTTATAATATTTTGAAAGTATTTTGTTTCATTGATAAAGTTAATAAATATTTTGGTTGTCATGAAATTTTATTTATGTGTAACGTTTAATATTTTATATAATTTTTTACTTTTTCTTAATTATTATTTGGTTCTTTACTTTAAAATTTATATAATTATATTTTTTTAAAATATTTGATGAAAAAATAAAGATATATTACTTTTATATTAAATATCTGATAATGTATGTTTTCTTTATCATAACTTTTATTTTTATTTTGTAAAAAATTAATTAATTGATAGATAGAACACGGGAATACTAGTTTAGCCGATTGAGATGGGGGCGAGAAACCGTTCCAACATCATTCCATTGTCATTCATACCTCTAACCAACAAACACGTCATCCTGACCAGTATGATAACAAATTATTCAGAAAGTAAAAGAGAGTGGATCTTTCAATAATGGTCATAATGCTAGATAATTTCAAAAGGAGTTCGAAGTAAAAAAATTATTGGAAAATACAAAATCTATGAGTTGCAGAATATGATACAAAAGGGACCTAAAAAATTACATAAACGTGATTCAAAATAAAAGATTATTAACAAAATAACTATAAAGATTACGCGAGTTACAAAATTAAGAGTAGATAAATTATAAATTATTTCAAATAACATATTTAAAGATTAAGTAAAGCAGAAAATTTCTAAGTTCTTGCCTCTTTCTGAAAAATGGTTTATTTGCTCCATAACGTGATACAAATGTTAAAAAATTTACTTAAGTTAGAATTTCTGCAATGTAAGAAAATTATTAGCAAAATAATACATATTTAGCATGCTACAGAATTACGACAAAATAACTAGTAAAATAATCCAAATAAAATTTTGTAGATAAAATTAAGTAGAAAAAATGTTGTCCATAAGAAAATTTCCTTACTGTTTTGTCTCTTTCCTTAATTAATTAAGTTCATTTGTACTTGAAAAAGATGCAAAAGAAACCTTTAAAAAGTTGGACATAACAATCATTGACAAATTTTTATCCATAGATAACTTTAAAAAATAAATTACAAATGATTTCAAGTACCAAATATTGATTACCTAGGTCTGAGATAATGTTGGATGTTCAAAATCAGTCATTTAAACATTTTTACTTTTAGAATAATCAAGTTAAGAATCATAATAATGATTATTTCTAATTGGTTTAGTGTAATTTTTGTCACACTGATAATAATAAACTTGTACATTTACACCAAAACTTTTCCAAATTCACTATCTCACTAGAGAGCTCTCACCACTAATTCCATCAAAGGAGACAGTGATTGAGTTGTTGGATGAACTCTTAAGATTTCCAGAGTCAAAGGGAAGAATCATCTTGTTTGACAAACATTGTTTCAGTTCCTGAACTACATGACTCATGGTTGGCCTATTAATAGAAATGGGTGCTACACAAGCCATTGCAGTGTCTAAGACCTTCTTCACAGAATCAATGTCAAATTCTCCCTGCAATCTTGAATCTACAATATCTTTGATCTCCTTTTCAAGTAGCACAGAATCAACCCATTGAATTATGTGAATTTTCTCTTCAGATTTGCTTATAGCAGGTTGACCTGTAATTATCTCAAGCAGAACTACTCCAAAACTGAAAACATCACTTTTTGCCTTCAACCTGTTTGATCTATTGTACCTGATGAATAGAAATTTACGACCCAATTTAAATGAAATGTTGTCTTAAGACTCTTGACTTTTAAGGGTTTGAGTCAAAACAATAACTTACTCTGGATCAAGATATCCAAGGGTTCCGGCTACCCCTGTGATCATATGGGTGTCACTTTCATCAGGATAGATCTTTGACAACCCAAAATCACCTAGTTTACCCCTCAATTTTTCATTCAGCAAGATGTTTTTAGTCTTAACATCTCTGTGAACAATTGGCGCATTGCAGCCATGATGCAAATACTCCAATCCTACAGTTAAAGTTTCAACTTACATTTTTGTTGCATAAAACTCTCACTCTAAAGAAAGAGGGGAGGGGCAAAAGGATTCTTTCCATACTTACCTTCTGCAGTATCTACTGCAATTTGAAGTCGTTGGTTCCAACTCAATATATTTTTGCTTTTGCCTACATTTTTTTGAATCCACAAAGGAATGCATGAGTTTCAAATCAGGGAAAAAAAAGAAAAGAAAAGGCATCGGGTTTTGGCACAGAATGATATAAAAGAATTATTTTCCAGTACATACACCAGATCTTTGACTCACTTTTATGCTTCGTTTAAATGTATCTGATTTGACTTGAATGGTTTGTTATATTTTATTAGCATTCATTCACTGTTTAGAGTTTTTATGCAGATAACTAAGACACCTACAGAATCAGAAGCCTTTACTTTCTACCAGTACCTTTTTGATCTAGCAAATGTGGATGCAAACTTGAACACATTATGCAACCGTCCTAAATTGTTATACAGGGAGATATAAAATTAAATGGAGTAAATTGACCTTAAAAAATACCTGATAAATGTTTTGACAAGTCTCCATTAGCCATATACTCATAGATGAGAGCCATATGCTCGCTATCATCACAATATCCTATTAGAGAAGTTAAAAATTTATGATGAACTACAGCAACAAATTTGGCCTGTAAATCAAAAAGCAATAATCTATTCAATTACCATAAACAAAATATCATTAACGAGTGTGTGTATATATATAATTATGATCATATTTGAAGTCAGCCATACTACCTCTGCCTTAAATTGCAGATACCCTTGGGATGAAGGAGAGAGCATTTTGACAGCTACCTCAGTATCATCTATCCGGCCATGGTAGACTGTTGCAAATCCTCCTTTCCCTACAACTCTTTCAAAATTTTTGGTCATTGTCAGGACTTCAGCATAGGTGAATTCTTGTTTATTAGACTCTAGTTCCTCTTTTATTCTTGAATAGGCCATCTGTTTTCTCAGCTGAGCTGAAACCGTGGGAAAAAAGAAACACTGTCAAAGTCCATGCAAATATCTGCTAATTGTTGTACACTAGTCTACAAAATAAAAAAGTGCAATCGAAAATTTACAATGTAGGAATCAACTTTCATTTTCATTCATTGTCCTTTTTATACTATTAAACAATTAGAAATCAACTTAAGAACGACAATGTGAAAAACCTTCCCACTTTTATTTTGAAGAACGACCCAAACTATTGGATTCTTTGGTACCAACACTCCAATTAGAATATAAAGACAACATTGTACCTAGTTGTCTCTTTTTGTGTATGCAGAAAGAAATCACTGCTATTATTAGTATCAGAAAAGCTCCTCCCAGCGATGCAACCAGTGGAACTACAACCCTGTTCCCATTCTTATTGCATGAGCCTGTTGTACAAAGATTTGGATTTCCACCAAAACTGCACTTACAATTTAAAAAATGAACATGTTAGGGGAATTGTCTCACCAATGGTAAACCAACGTAATAAGAAATTCCACATACTGTTGTAAAAAAAATTGAGATTAATAATGAGTAACTCATGGCGAACGAAGTGAAAACAGAGAGGCAGAGCATTATCCAAAACTGATTTCTGAAACAGAACATACTAGGATTCAAGTGAACCGTTCTGGGAAAGTGCAATGAGTTGCGTTGGAATTGTTCCTGATAGCTGATTGTTTTCTAGGTTTCTGAACAGTTATAGCAACAAATTTAATTAAAAAATCAAATTCAGCAAGGAAAGCTTGATCAATATAGTTAACTTACAGAACTCTTAAGAAGCGTAGTTGATGAAGGAATTCAGGCACGGCCCCGGTCAAGTTGTTGTTTGACAAATCCCTAAAATAGAAAAAAAATTCTTACACTCAAAGCTGTCATCAACTACATAACTTGCTATTTGTATGAGGTAGATTCAGTGACTCACAAATACTCTATGTACTGCAGATTGGATATGCCAAAAGCTATATTACCAATTAAACCACTGGAAGATAAGTTCCTAAAATCATGTTGTAAGATTTTGTTAATATAATTGAAGATATAAGCGTGAATTTGAAGCTAAAAGTACTGCATCAGTCAATGTATACTTCTTCACGCCAAGCTTACAAGGATACAATCTTTGCCGAACCAGATTCAGCATAGCTGCAGTTAAGACCTTCCCACAAGTAAGCCAGAGGCGTACAAGGATCTCCTTGCCAGTTTCTCTTGATTCTATACATTGACTTGACATTTATGATACCATCAACTATTATCATGAATATAAGTAGGTCAGGTAGAAAATATAGTAATGAGTAATAATAAGAGTAGTTCATATGAATACAATAAGGTGATATCAGAAAACAAAATCAACGTGTCTAAGAACATACCATCTTTCTGATTTGTTTCTGATTGTGAGAAGTTTCTTGCCATATATATCTCAATGGCGTTGAGAAGAGGTGGAAGAGTTGATCTACTAGTTTTATTAATCGAAAGTTCCAACGAATTTTCACTTATAGCTATATTATACCCACTCTGCAGGTACACAGGATTGATTGGATCAATATTTAAAATGCTCCCATTTACAAAAATGTTGAACTCTCTTATTTGGTTTGCCTCAAGCTTCTGGATTTCTGCAAAAAACATGTACGCATAAAGTGTGGAAGAATTATGCTTGGGAAGGAAGTGGAACTCTATATTGTCCGTGTCATTTGCTGGAATTGCTGCAGTTCCCATGACAATGGAGGGTGGCAATGGTAAAAAGTTATATGAAGTAGCACCATGGTCTAGGGTAAGGAGGGTATGTATCTGTTTCCAGTCATTTGAGTTATAAGGTGTCCATATTCTATCATAGACATCATCCGGAAATCTTTGGAAACAGAAAAAGAGGGACAAAACATCAGAACATTACAACATTAAAAGAAAATAAAAACGAAAATCATGTCATGTTCCCACATTGCTCACCTGACTATTTCACCATCTTGTAAGCCTACATCAAACCTTGCCAAGAGCTCCACATAGTTGACTAGGTAGGCATCACTGTTAAGAATTCTAACCTCTAAAACTGAAATAAAAGGTGTACCCTTTCCAGTGTTGAATAAACAGACATGAACATAATCTGAGGAAGCAGCATAAATGATTTCCTTGGTGACTACACTGGATGCATCCTCAAACACCACTGATCCCCACCAATTGTCTCCCAGATAGATGTCAAATTCGGGAAGAGAGTCTTTTCCATCGTAACTTCCATATGCAAACCTTGCCCTCACTAAATATTTCTTGCCACTTCCTTGAGAAACCAGGGTATAGCAGTGCCTGGTTCCAACGGGGAAGCTTCTAACATTCCAGAACTGTTTTTCAAGGGAAGCCTTATATGTAGATGATATGCTGTGGCTTACACCACCGTCTGTGAAGTTGATATCAGAAGAGTAATAGATTTCTGTAGTTTCATCTGTGTAGCTTGGTTCATCCACAAGTCCGCAGTCAATGCTGATGAATCCTGTGAAAGGTGGAAGTTTTTAAGTTCCAAGAACATTGAGTAGTTGTAGGATTCAGGATAATGAGATGAAACTATCGAACCTGATTGACTCTGAGCACGAACAATGATAGGAAGAATTAAAGAGAGTTGAAAAATCAGAAGTAGAAAGTACCGTTTCATTTCTAAACTGTTTAAAGCTGAAAACACCTTCACGAGATTGAAGAATGTTGTGAGAAGAAGTCGTGAACAGTGATGAAGCTTGATCATTCGATGATGATTTTCATTTGAATGTGTGCAAGGGTTGTGTTGAAGTCAAGTTTCCCTGCCGGTTGAATATTAGAAGCCACCGAGTTGAATAGTTCACGTAGCATGTACAAATTTCTGTGCTTAATTATTATTATAATGGAGGAAAGGAACTTGAATTGATATTTTTTAAGGATAGGCGTTTGACTTTAGCATCTGTTATTCTAGGTATCCTTACGATGAACATGTTTTGTTGTGGTTTCCCAGTTGAATTATGTCGAACATGTATTTGAAAAAAAAAAAATGGAAAAATGGGTTTTTTATGTTGATTGATAGATGTGGCAAAGTTGTCAAGCTTGACCAGACGAATCACCTAAAAAAGTTTAGCTATTTAGCTTTGCCAAGTAGTTTCCACAACTTAATATATATATATATATATATATATATATATATATATATATATATATATATATATATATACGTGTCCTAACTCAACTCCCGTTATAAATGAGTCATGCTTTTTAGATCTCCCTGGTATATCCATTGACCTGAATTGTTTTAAAAAAAAGAAATTAAATATAAATTTTTAAAATATGAATTTTAATTAAATATTTTCATTTTCTAATTAATTAAATTTTAAGTACTTGACAAATTTAGATATTTTAAATAATGATAACTTAAGGTATTTTTAATTTAATTTATATTAAATATTTTATCTATTGAGTGTTATTTTTTTTTAAATCTTACCGTTTGGTTGATTTTTCTTTAATTGGATGACGTAAAGGAGTTGACATTCTTGTTACTTCTACGTATTTTTAACTCGTGGTCAACTAATTTATTTCTTCTTTGATTTTTTTTTTCTGGTTTATTGATTAACTCGTTTTTGGAAAATAAAAGACGAATGAATCAAGTAGTTGAAGACAAAAAAAAAAAAAAAAAGAAAAAAAAAAAAAAAAAAAAAAAAAAAAAAAAAATAAAAAATACAATAAAAAATTAAAAAAAAATTAAATAAAATAAAAAAAAAATAAATAAT
>Ga0214542_1003992_pt1 | contig 29558 bp, 18 predicted proteins | sample CNSS1metaG_FD_160096 | JGI IMG/M metagenome (GOLD analysis project Ga0214542, IMG submission 160096) | Root nodule microbial communities from cowpea collected in UCLA plant growth center, Los Angeles, California, USA - CNSS1 | ecosystem: Host-associated > Plants > Roots > Nodule | place: USA...
TTTACATTGATTAATTTGTAAATCTACAACAATAATTAATTGAGCAATAATCTTTAGATAACCGATGATGAATCTATTTTGAAAAAGCAATGGAATCAATCTATTTTCTTTACTATTGTTTTTATTTATTTTTATCTTTTAAACTTTATTTCTATCTTTGTTTATATTAATCCCCTATATTTTTTATTTTATTTGACTAACTCATTTGTATAGTTTTATAAGAACTAATTGTTAAAAATCAATTCCGTGTTCGTTGGGAGATGACTTAGGATTACTTTACCTTTACTACTAAACTATAGCAACTTCAGTGTTGGTTGGACCCGAATTGTTAGAGTAGACCACTGAGAAAGTGAGGATGGTGAGGAATAAAATGCAGGCTTCTCAGAGTAGGCAAAAGGCCTATGCAGACCGTAGGAGGAAACCCTTAGAGTTCACAGCCAACGATCATGTGTTCTTGATGGTGACCCGAACCACCGGTGTGGGAAGGACTCTTCGCTCACGGAAGCTTTCCCCTAAATTCCTTGGTCCGTATTAGATCACGAGGAGGATCGGACCAGTGGCCTATGAGATAACTTTACCCCCGCAGTTGGCGAACCTTCATCCGGTGTTTCATGTGTCGCAGCTGAGGAAGTATGTATTCGATCCAGCCCACGTGTTGGAAGCTGAGGATATACAAATCAGAGAGGATCTCACGGTGGAAGTACCACCTATCGCTTTAGAGCATAGCAAGGTGGAGGAACACCGAGGAAAAGCCGTCAGTCTTGTTAAAGTCATCTGGGATCGGACGGGTGACTCGACTTGGGAGTTAGAGGAGGACATGAGAAAATCACATTCACATCTGTTTACCTGGTGAGTCTTTATTTTCGAGGTCGAAAATTTTTGTTGTTGGGGAGAATGTAAGGCCCTGTTCTTTTATGCCTTGAACTTATAGGGTTGTCCGAAATCTAATGGGCCTAAGAGTTCGCCCAAAGGATAAAACTGACCCTAGTCTGCCCTAATGCGTACACTTTCACTCTTTTAGAAACTAGCCGTCATCCCCACTGCTCTCACAGGACGCTCTGCTAGGGTTTCTCCCCAAGCCATTCTTCGAGCTAACTCAAACCCAGTTATTACTCCACGTAAGTTATCTCTCGGCTCACACTTCTTCTCCATGAGCATTTGTCCGTTTTACAGTAGGGTTTCACCGTGAGCTTAGTTCCTAACTCTATTCCATTGTCTTATTCAGCTCGCAAGTTCCCCCCTTGTGCTGCCGTGCTCCGTTGGTTAGAGTCGAGGCACCTTCTAGCTACTTCCAAGTAAGGGAAGCTAGAACCTTTTCATGCGGTGTGTTTTGGCCTGTATTGTTGTGGTTTGCGAATTCTTTGAGTTTGTGCATTGCTATGAGTGTCTGGCTGGAATCTCTGTTGGGCGAGTGTATGCGTTGTTCAGGTGCGAACAGTGACAGACACTGATAGACTCGCCCAGGCGAGACGTGCAGAGGGTCGCCCAGAGCTTTCTGCGCGAGTGGTCGCCCAGGCGACCAGAGTGTGTTTTTGAGCGAGCAAACAACTCGTCCAGGCGAGAGGGGTCTCGCCTAAGCGAGATCCCGCACTGCTTTCCTGTTCCTGTTTGAGCCCTCGCCTAGGCGGAGGGGGACTCGCCTGAGCGAGACCCCTCAGCCTGAGCGAGGTGTTGGGCGAGATAGTGTTGTGTTTGGATGTTTGTTTATTTCTGGATGATCTATTTGGTTGGGTATGAATGTTATGATGACAGACATGTATATAATGGAGTATGATGTATACGTAGCATGATTCATGAATTATAAATGATGGGTTTGGTATGAGTAGTGGCATGTGAACTAAATGAGATTGGTGTTATTAAAGTGGCATGATAATGAGATGAGTTGGATTCTATGTACAAGGATGGATTATTATGAGTTGGAATGGGTTGGACTTGGAAATGTGAAAGGTAACGGCTTTAAAGGCTGACATAATGAATGTATCTTTGCATGGTGAACATTATTTGACAGTATGATCGTATTTTTGTCTGTGTCAGTGCATAATCCCTTGGGGTCTCTAGGTGAGACTTTCAGGGTCGCGCTTCAGTGGTCGGGACGTAATTCCATAGCCCTTGTTATTGGTGTCCATGGTGGTGCCCCATCTGTATAACTAGGTAAGGATTCAAGTTAAGGTTGCATCTTGACACTCTAAGGAACCAGTTAGTCTCACTTAGAGCGGACTGACTCTTGTGGTGAGAGTAGCAGGAGGCCCGAAATTCATTAAGGGCTAACCTTGTGGTGAGGAAAAATTGATTCATTGTAACACTTGTAACACATAGCTCGGGGGTGAGTAGCTCGGGGGTGAGCAGAGGTATCTACCACAAGTGCAAGCATCCGCTGAATCCGACCAAGTTATACGTATCCGGATGAGTCGATTCGAGTCGTAGTGTATTGATTGAAGAGTCATAACATGCTTGGTTGCTGTATGGATATTGGGTGGTGAAAATATATTTGACTGTATGATGAAAACATTGTTGGCTCTAGCTTACCCTGTTTGTTGTATGGTTGTCTTGTATGTGGTTCTCCTTTCTTGCGATGATCATCAATTTGATTGATGGGAGCAGATGGGCGAGGTTCCCTCGGTCAGTAAGGAAATAGCGACCCCGCTGCATAGTCTTTTGGACTGGACTTCACGTTTCTTTGGCTTTGTTAGGGCTAGGGCCCATGTATTGTTTGACTCTTTAATACTCTATTCCTCCTGTTAGACTTTTATCTTGTTCCCTTGGCATCGTGGTGTGCCTAGGATTGTAGGGGCTGTGTATGAGACCCCAGGACTGCGCTATTGATTTATCCGCGTGTGACGTTTCTTTTAATTTCGATTAATAATTAAATGGGACGTTACAACAGAATTCGGGTCCCTAGAAACCGAATTCAGACTGGTATAAGAAAAAAAATACAAAATTGAGCTCAGAATTCGGTTGCCCGGAAACCGAATTCTCAACATAAAATAAAAGTGTACTATGCATGTAAATATTGTGCACAGAATGCTATCTGGGGAATATTTTGGAAAAAGTGTGCTAGATGGGAAAAAAATTCGAGGTTTCACATGTACCTAATTAATACGATACGTTTTAATAATATTTCAATCCACTTTTTAAAATAAAATTTTATTCTAAAAATTTATTTTTAAATTGTTTACAACAGTGTACTTGTTGAAAAACTTTAGTTTTTTAAAATTATAAATAGTTATTATTATGCTCTTATCTTAAAAAAAAAATATGTCTAAGACTAATGAAATTTTAATTTTGAAATAAAATTTAGAATAATTTTTTAAAAAACTTGCATTCTTAAAACATCGTTGATAATATATATGGTTATATTAAAATATTTTTTTTTAAATAATGGAAATCTCATTTTAATTTAATTAAAAATATTTTACTTTAAATTACCTTTAGAAAGAATAAAAAAACGTAAAATTATATTTTAAAACATAAGTTCAATTATTCAATATGATAAAAATAATTATATTTAAAAACATAACATTTATTATTCAAAAAGACAAAAATAAAGTCTTAGTTTGAAAAACTTATAGTTAGATGAATTTGAAGTATTATTTTTAAACACACTTTATCGATATTTCCTAATTTGTTAAAATTATGTTTACATTCTTTTCATTGTCTTAGAAGCTAGAAAATACTTATAAAAGCTAAAGATAGACATAATTATATTATAACTTTTAGTATTGTTTAAACCATTACTATCGAAATATTTGTATATATTATTCTAACATCGTTTTAACCAATCTCTGTTTATGTGAGCATTCTTCATGAATATTACGTGGTGTAGAATCTTATTAAAATTCTTCAGTTTCACTTAGTGATGCTTCAAAGAAAGTGATGGAGCTCCATAGACAGCAGAAAATAGCAGTGTAAAAAGAATATTTAACGGCGATTATTTTTGTTATTTTGCTTCAATTTTAGAATCGAGACATATGCAATCGAAGTAAAAAGAGTTAGTTTTTGACCTCGGTTGAAAACTTAAACATATCCAACTGTTACTATCTCAGATCTTAGAACAACCGATACCTAATAGTCATTAAAAATTAAAAAATAAAAAACAAAATTAATCCTTCTGCTTCGGGTCTAACTCGAGACAAAAAAGTGTCTCGTACTGTCCCAATGGTACAATAACCGAAGCCTTAAGTTATTAAAATTTAAAAAAAAAAATGAATAACCTTTATGCCTCGATTTTCATTCCAGCTTTCTCCCGGTGTCACATATTTGTCACCTCAATTAGCCAAAGAACCTAATCGGAAGATTATCTGAAAATTATAATACATATATTTAGAAACATGGCGTGCCTTTCAAAGAATACAATGCATGAATAAAACTAAAACTACCAACCTACCAAAGAATTTTTGTACTGATATAGATTCTGCAGAGAAGACAAGTTACCAGAACAACTTTTCCTTTTATATTTTTTATTTATAAACTATTTCTTTTACGCATATTTAAAAAAACAAATTAATCCTATAATCTTAGGGATGAAAACGTTAAAAATAATACACACAGGGAATAAAAGGATTAAAAGTAACATATACAACAATTAGAAGAGATTAAAATAATATTTATAAAGATTAAAATGATTAATAAAAAATAAAAAATAAGTTTCATATACTTATAAAGACTTAATAAATAGATAATAATCCGAAACAGTTATAAGACAATTTGGTTTTGTTAAGTTTATATCCCCGTTAATTTCTATTAAACATATAATCTTTTTTATTTCAAATTAATTGACGTTTTTTATTTTTAAGATGAATTTCAAAGATGTTGTACAATATCAAAAGTCAATAGTTACCAGACATGAAACCCATTGGGTTAAGTTTGTATATTTCATATTGTAAGACAAACAAGCAGAAATGAAATTGATAGATAATCATAAATAAGCAGGACAGGAGCATCTGATGAATGACAATACCAGTATCAAAGTATACATAAACAAACATAGAAAGCTTTGTGCCAACCAGAATGATGGGAACACCAGGTGCATAATGCTTCAACTCTGAAACAAAAACATTCATTTTATCATCATTTTTTATAAAATGAAACAGTTCCTTACTATAAACAAGATCCACGAACATTGAATGCTTGTCTTCCATAAAACATGAATACAACAATATCAATTTGCTAAACCAAACTTCATAATCAAGATCCATTATAATTTCACAAAATGCCGTTTGTAGGCTTATGAAACAAGTCCCATCACTTCCCGAAATGCATATGGCAAGAAAAACGTATCTGAATTTCTTCAATCAGTGGAACTGAACAATCACCCAGACCCAATGTTAACGTTTGAAAAGCGAAAAAGAGAAAGGAGAAAGAAACTAACGGTGGGGAAAGTGTTGCTGGTGTAGGAAATAAGCAAAGAGAAAGAGACACGAAAAGCCTCATATCTTTACCTGAGGACCCGATCAAACACCCCTCTAATTTCTTCTTCTTTCTTTTTCTTCTTCTTTCTCAATTACAAATCTGCAGCAACGAAAAAATAAATGAAAAGAAACACAAAAGAAGAAGAGAAAGAACGAGGAGAAGAAGCGAAAAATGGAGAAAGAACAAACCCTAATTGCGAAAATGCAACAAGAGAAAGGGAGAAAACAGAGAATGGAAGAATCGAAAAATTAATCATCACCACATTATACTGCAACCAAAACACAACAACAAAATAGAAAAAAAGCACTCCAAAATCGATTCAATTCACAAAACGAAAATGCAACAGGCGCAACAACCCGTCCTCAGAGGCGGAACGCCGGCATCAGGCGGAGGAGGCAGGCACGGGGCAGAGTCTATGGTGGTGGGTAGCGGGACTGCAATGGAGAAGTAGACAGGTTCTTCTTCACGTTCACACGCACCAGAGGAGATTAAACTAATTCTGATTTTTAGGTTTTTTAACCCACTTCTGCCTCAGTTCAATTGGAAACCGAGGCATATCTGTTATACTGTCTTGGTTCAATCACGACTGAGGTATAAACTTTTCTTTTAAATTTAAAAAATTTGAAATAATAGAAAAGCGAAAAGTTTGGAGGGGCATTATGCCTCGGGTCTCTCAGAATTGAGGTAGAAAATTGTAATCTGCCTCGGTTAAATTAATAACCGAGGCATAAATTTCAAAATTGTCACCGCATATTTATATGCCTCATTTTTGTTATAACCGAGACATAAAGTCCGAGTTAAAAAGTTCAAAATGCACTAGTGCATGGAGACATGTTTTTAAGGCTCTTATAGCAATGACATTTTGGAGTGGTGAAAGGAGAACTAGATTAGAAACTAGACTAGTGGAAGGTGGCTAGAGGAAATGTTGTAAACCTCTAGCTTAGGTGCTCTCAAAGTAATAGAAGAGTGGAGTGGTCTCAACACAAACATTCTATTAAAAATTTCAAGAGTGATTACAATAGCCTAAAATTTAGGCTTTTATATGAAAGCAAATACACATAAGCACTTTTAGCCCTTGGATGAGAAAGACATTCAATCTTGACCATGAAAGATGGCTTGGAGAAGGAGCAAGGCTCATGGCCATTGGATGATGCCTTGGAAAAGGAGGAAACATTCCTAGCCCTTGGATCCGTGAGGTGTAAGAAGGAATGTTGACTTCCACTTAGTCCACCTTTGACCTTTGGTAGCTCACGGTCAAACCTCCTATTGGGCTTAGTCAAGACCAATTTTATTAATTCAACTGAACATTGTTTGACTTATTATTCTAGAAAACAAGGCCTAAACAATGGGCCAATCTTATTGCTATTCTACTACTCTTTGATACACCTTTTCAAATCTTCACATCTTCTTTGGCCCATGTGAAGAGTGTGAGAAGCCCATGTGGGTTTGGGCCATCTTGGATGAAGCCCAATTGGATCTTTTTGAGCATGCCCCTTATTATTGGGCTTCTTGGTGGGCTTTGGGATTGAGATGCATGTGGGCCATGGATTGGGCCTTGAGCATGATTTGGGCCTAGGCGTTGGTCCAAGCTATAAGCCTTGTTGGGATCACATCATCCCCTCCCACTTAAAGAGGATCTGACCTCAAATCAAGAGGGTTTTTTAAGGCTCACAACAACTAAACCTGGGTTCCTTTTAATCTCTTCCTCTTTTCTTTTTAACTCTCTCTTTTTCTTCATACTCTTTTCTTTCTTTTTCTTCTTTGGCTATTCTAAGACTCTCCTCTTTAGCCTTTTCTTCCTCATCTCTTTTCTTCTTCTCTTTTATCTCTTTTTCTTCTTGTGCTCTTTTAGCATGAAGCTTCTCAAGCTCTTCTTTTTCTCTCTTCTTTTCACACTCTCGAAGCTTTTTAAGTTTTGCTTGCTCTTTCCTATGTTTTTCTCTTACTCTTTGTTCACCCAAGAGCAAGTCCAAATTGTTCTTAAAATCTTTTTTCTAGTCTAGAAAACTTAGCAAGATTTTGGATGAATGCATCACCTATGTCAATGAAGTTTTCTATCCTAGATTGTTGCTCTCTAGTTATCCTAAATGAAGGGGGAATGAAATGTTTCCACATGCATGCTTTTCAATTCATAATATGTGTTAATGCATGATTCTCTCCCCTTTTGTACTCTAGAGTATCTCTTTTGCCACCACTCGAATGCACGTCCTATAAACCTAGAAGTAACATGCCTAAGAATGTCAAATTGACTATATTTACTAAACAATGGTTGCACCAACTTCTCTGTATCCCACATCCAATCTCTAAATGATATTGGTCCTATATCCTCCCCAAAGAATGGAATGTCACTATGAAATCTATGATGCAACTCATGACTACCATGCTTATGCAACCTAGGACTATATGTAGAATATGTACTTATGGTGATTGAATGAACTTATGAAACTTGAACAAAGTGTAGTAGAGGAAATCAATCACAAGTGGATCTCCAGGTTAGGCGAGGTGAGTCTTTAGGACTTCTTAAATACCAAGGCCAATCCTTGCGAAGATACACTTGTAAAAGGTTTCAATAATTACACAATTGTCTAAGTGCTAAGTAAATAGAATCACTTGAGTCACTAAGCACAAAACAAGCAAACAAGACTCAATGAAATTGAACACTAAAAATGGACCCCTAAGTGGCAAAATTTTAGAGACTTTGGTCTTACAAATCAAGCCATTATGCAACGTGAAAACATGAATGTAAACTATGCGGCCTAAGCCAAGGTGAGAAAGCACTTAGAACTTTCAACACACTTACCACTAAAAACGTTTCACTATAGGTGAGAAAGGTTCTACTTAGGAGATGGGATTGAACACCTTGTGGTTTCCCAAGACACCTAAGTAGGCCACAATTACAATGAGAAAAAAAACTAAAATTTGGAACACAAAGTAGGTGCTAAAATGAAATATCCCGCAAGCACAATGGATGCCAAAAGAATGGCCAAAAACAAGTTTAGAAACTCAAAATTTTTTAGGCCATTTTACCAAAAACAATTTGCACACAAAGATACTTCAATTTGCACCAAATGAGTGACCAAAAGATGAAAAGAAAATAAAGCACAAAACTACAATGCAAACAAAGCAAAAGAAAATGTGGAATGGTGCTGCCAAAATAGTAGTTTCCAAGAGCTTGATGGCAGTTTTAAGGTCTTAGTTGATAGCCAAACTTAGAGCATCACTTGTGGCAAATTTGGGGACACCACACTCAAGTATTTGGACATTCAAAGAGCACAAAAACAGCACCCAACAGCTGCAAAATAGTGAAGAAAATCAGCAAGAAAACTATGCCAAAATAAAATGGTTAGCACGCTCTCAAAGGTTGTAGGATCAAAGCTCTCAAAGGTGAGGGAGAGGAAACAATTATAATAAAAGCTCAAAGCTAAAAGTTTACTTCATATCCACCACCTAATATGCTGCCACTAGAATAACAACCAAGCTAAAATTCATACCAAACACTAAATCAAATCCCAAACCCAAGAGCCATTGCACTTGAAAAGAAGCAAAGAATAAAACAAGAAAAGCTAATTAGAAGTGCTAAACCAAAGTGAATGAGCATGTAGCATGAATGAAAGAGTAATGAAGGAATGACAAGCAAGAAATTGAAATAAGAATGAAAGGCTAGCACAAGCAAAAGGAACCTAGAATAACACTAGAATGGAATAGAAACTAAAAATTTAAACAAACAATGGCTGTCATGCTCCTTGCACTTGTGTTCCAAGAATGAGTGATTTAAATCACAACTTCAGCAAGGTACAAACAAGGTTTTATGGAGCATTAACCCAAGCCATGCATGAGCAATCAAAAGAACTCAAAAGAATGCACCACAACATCAAAAATGCACTGAACATAGTGATTTTTAAACACTACCAGGCCTAAAAACGTGAAAATTTGCCTCTGTTTCATAGATTTTTCATATTTTTTGTACTCAATATTTTTGAGTGTTTTTTTTTGTGTTTCGTCTATCTCTTGGCTTCAAGAGGCAAAAATCAAGAAAAAAAAAATTGGCCAATCCATGTGTTCAAAATAAATCACAAACAGTAGGTGTGCATGAAGTGAAATTAGTAAAAAACTGGTGCAGTGAACTAGCTTCGAGAATCAGAGATGTTCTTGAGAGAAATCAATTTGTATGAACTTGAAAAGTGATCTAACTTCAAGTATGAACCATATAAGAACATCTAAGACTCTAGAAAAAAACAAATCAATCGGTGAAAATGCAAATAAATGGACTGAATCCGTGCATGAACATCCACAAGCTTCATTGAGATGATCATTGCTTATTGTGTGATGTTGCAACATGATTGAGCTTCCAAAATGAAAGTGGAACTGTTTAAACTAAGAATTGATGACAAGCAAAGCAATTAAACATGACTAGACAACATGGAAAGATAATAAACTGAAAATTAAACAAAAAAAGAAGAAGAATCACTGAACAAATTGAAAGAAAACCGCAGCAAAACGTAAAAATAGTGCTAGAAAACAAAATGGAATCCTAAGAACAAATGTGACCCAAAAATCATGGAGATCTACAATTTGAATCCATAGAATTCATGTAGAATCATAGATGTTCGGTTGATTTGAAGAAAACTTGAAGAAAACTTAAGGAAAATGGAACAACAACACAAAAAATGAAAGAACACAAAAAAAAATGGATGAACAACACGAAAATTGTAAGAAAAACACAAGAATAGACCGAGAACCTTACTCAAACTTAAGACTCTAAGAATGTGTGGCTCTTGATACCAATTTGATGGAGCTCCAATATGTGGTGGCTGGTAGGAACTCCATAGGCAGTAGAAAATGGCATGGAGTCAAGTGTTTAAGGCTCTTATAGCAATGGCATTTGGAGTGGTGAAAGGAGAACTAGACTAGAAACTAGACTAGTGGAAGGTGGCTAGAGGGAATGTTGTAAACCTCTAGCTTAGGTGCTCTCAAAGTAATAGAAGAGTGGAGTGATCTCAACACAAACACTCTATTAGAAATTTCAAGAGTGATTACAATAGCCTAAAATTTAAGCTTTTATATGAAAGCAAATACACATAAGCACTTTTAGCCCTTGGATGAGAAAGACATTCAATGTTGACCATGGAAGATGGCTTGGAGAAGGAGCAAGGCTCATGGCCATTGGATGATGCCTTGGAAACGGAGGAAGCATTCCTAGCCCTTGGATCCGTGAGGTGTAAGAAGGAATGTTAACTTCCACTTAGTCCACCTTGGACCTTTGGTAGCTCACGATCAAACCTCCTATTGGGCTTAGTCAAGACCAATTTTATTAATTCAACTACACATTGTTTGACTTATTATTCTAAAAAACAAGGCCTAAACAATAAGCCAATCTTATTGCTATTCTATTGCTCTTTGATACATCTCTTCAAATTTTCACATCTTCTTTGGCCCATGTGAAGAGTGTGAGAAACCCATGTGGGTTTGGGCCATCTTGGACGAAGCCCAATTGGATCTTTTTGAGGATGCCCATGTGGGTTTGGGTCAATGCCTAGGCCCATTTCTTTTAATTTCTTTTATTTGTTTTTAATTAAATAAATCTGTACATTTAATTGGACCTTTTGTTTAAATGCAGACCAATTACAAAACTAATCCACGTTATGGGCTTTTGATTGTTGCGACCCAATTTCCAATAACACATGCAACATACTTTTTGCACACCATTGTCACACATAAAAAAAGTCCATGCGGCATCAATACGTGAAGCCAACCTTTCTTTTTGCACCTGCATGCCTTCATTGTATGTGTTGGGCTTCTAATTAATGATGTAAGCAACCAACCCAATGACATCCAAAAAGAGCGTCACCCAATGTTGCACACATAGAATTGTGTTTTAGGATGCTTCTACTAGCCCAATTTGTGCTCCTCACGAGAGATATTAACAAACATCACTACATCTATGCTAGGGTTTACGCCTTCCTCAAACAGCTTAGGTTTCTCGTTCACGTGTTCTATCCCTAAGTGTTTGCTTGCATTCATGTGTTTCCTACCTCTGGGTTTATGAATCACGCGTCAAAACTTTGCGTAGCTAGTTTGTCCTTTTTTCGTTAAGGTTTTATAGTTTGGCTGCCTTTCTTCTCCTATAAAGAGGCATGCCTTTCCTTGTAATAATTCAGCTTTGATGAATATTAGAGTGGTTAAGTTCTCTCCCCCAATCTTCGTTTGGCTCAAACCCTAAACCCTTGATGAAATTTCATCCTGTCAGGTTGTCCAAACACTGTGTGTGAGTTTCCAGTGAGAAGCGAGAGAGATTGTTCCATGTTTTGAGATTCTGCTGCGTTTCTGAGATGATCCTCCGTGGATCGTTTAGTGGAACTCCGATTGAAGTTATTTTCTGGCGATTCCATGACGGAGTGTCGTCATCAAGTGGTATTCAGCGCGAATCAGTTCTCGAAGGTCTTCAAAGATTAGTATTATTTGTTTCATATCTGCTGTTTCTTCTTAGATGTTTGATTCCATATTGTACATGTTCTGATTGCGTCTTTGCTTCTCTGTGTCAACTCTGTGCTGAAATTTTTCTCGCTGATATTGATTCAAAATCCTTGTTCTGATTTCCTTGGATCAATACTGATTATATCATGTCATAGCTCTATGCTCTTGTTGTTCGATGCATGTGTGTAGGTTCTTTCAATTTTTTTTTACCTAACTTTCATGTTTTAAAATCCTTGTTTTGTCTTAGTTTTTGTTTAATTCGTTTTATATGTCCTTAATTCTATAGATGTTGTCCCTGTTTTGTGTGCTATTTTTTTTCTAGTAGTGTTGTTTTGTGTTCAGTGTTGCATCTCTTTCAGTCACTATTTTATTCGCGTAAGTAGGTTCATGTGTTTTGTGGAGTTCCTCACTTGCTATTAGATCATTAGCAATTGTTTTGTAGTGCATATTGATATTGTTCTTGTGTAATTCTTCTAAAATTACTACTGGTTGCCTTGTTCTATTTTCTGAAATCAATTTGATGTCCAAATTCATCTATGCTTCATTATTTCATATCTTCATGTTAGTGATCGAGGTGTATATGTTTGGCCAATGATGCTTGTCGACTGAACCAAATCTGAATGATTCCATATATGTGATAGATATGTCTTTGTTTAGATTAATCCAATGGAAATCAAGTGGTTTAGTTGATGTCTAGGCTGACTTTGTACTAGTGCAGCTTTTATCTGGCTATATCACTTAAATTGATTCAAATTGTTGTTGAAATTCTGTCTTTGTAGTTTCTATTAGGCTGAGTTAGTATTGTTTTATGATTTTGTTGCTTTGTATGAGCCAAATCATTAGTCCTGTCCAAAGCATCCATGACTATTCCACTGATTCTGTGACATTCCAATCAATTGAGTGCTGTTAGCCTAACTTGTTTTGACATAATCTGGTTTCTAATGTGTTTGGCCCAATCAGCTGACGTTTGCTACAATATTTCTTTTGGTTTTGCTGATTCAAGTTTTGTTGTTGATTATTGTGGTTGTGTCTATTGGTTAAACTCACCTACACTTTGGTTATCCATTGTTGGTTTAGTTGTTCATGTTTCTAACTATCTGCAAATGTTGATTTGGCCATGTGTGTATATGCTTGTTGGAAGCAATCTATTATTGTTGAAACTGGATTCATTCTTGTGTTGATTTGATCCATAAATGTGTAGTTTATCTTTGCCATTTCTGTGAAATGCGATGCATCATTTAGGGCCTTCATTGTTAAGTGAAGTTGTTTGGCCAAATTTGTTTTCCTTGAATCCGCATCAGTTCTACTGTCAATTGCCTTCATTCATAGATATGCAGTGCTTTTGTTCAATCCTTTTTGCTGTTACTGTTGTCTAACACAATTTGTTGTCATCAGTGTGGTTCTATTGAGATGATTCATAGTGTTACTTACTTTTGGCTTGCAAATTCGATACATCTTATTCCTTTGTGAATGAACAAAGTGTTTTCTGAAGTTTGGTGCCTTAGTTTGATCATTTGTTGCCTTAATCTGATAGTGTCTTTATTTCAATTTTGACACATAATTTGTTTTTGTATTGTAGTTTCTGTGTTGGTAGATCATATTTTATCATATTTTAACTACACTGTTGAGCCTTGTTTAATTGTTTTGGAACTGTTTTTATTGATTCAATACTGCACATCCTTCATTCGTTTCTTGGTTTGTCTTTCAATTTTTTTTTGAGTTGAATCACTTGAATTCTGTCATATGCGTTTGATTACTGAATTGGAAGTAGTCCATTGAAATTGTTGTGAGCTATTGATTAAGATCTTTGAGAGTTAAAAGAAAACGAAAGAAGTCCAGTGAAATTGAAATATGATGAAAAATACATGAAAAGTACTTCTGGTCTGCAAAGTGAATGTTTGATCCACTGATTTGAGTAAAACAAAGTGCACCACAATCACAAATTTACTATTGTCCTCTTAATTTTCAACTTGCATATGTTCTTGATTCAACTTGTGATAAAGGATTGATCCCTACCAAGGATGATGGTCCATGGCACATGCTTAGAAGAAAGGGAGTTCCTTGATCCATTCCTTTGCTTTTATTTTCTTTAGTTTAAAATTCAATTAAGTTGGCTTGGTTGACTATTTTTAAGTTGACTTGTTGACCTTGACTTTGGGTTGACTTGTTGACTCAAAAGATTAACTTAACCTTAAACCAACATGTTAATAAATTCCTTAATTTGATTTTGTAGGAATAAGAAAGAAGGAGGACCACATAGGAGACACTTAGCGTCCTAAGGAAGAGAGAGAAGGAATAAGACTTTCTAGAAGCATCTAGAAAGGGGAGGCCCACATGCCTTGGACACCAAGTCTTCTAGAATGTTCTAGAACCTTCCTTTGGGGGCCTTGGCCATGAAGACTTGCCACCTAGATGGCTTGGACGAAAATTCACCCATATGCACCCTAGGATGACCTACTTTCTAGAACATGCTAGGTTTCTTTTGTAATCCTTTAACTTAGTTGTTTTGCTAAGGGGCCCCTAGACTTGTCTATTTAAGGGGAGCTCTAACACTTGTACAATGGTTGAACATTTTGGAGAATTTATACACTTTGTGTTTCAATCTTTTGTGAGAGTATTCGTCCTTAGGGAGTGGAGTTCTTTCAAGCCTTATCTTGCCTTGGCAAGTGGCGGCATACACCACTCATCTTCAAGGTAGCCATGGCTTCTTCTAGCCTAGCCTTGTAGTGGCGTGAATCCTCCATTCCTCCCATTTCCCTTGCTTTTCATTTTATGTTTCTTTACTCTTCTTGGTTTATATTGTTTCTATTATATGTTTTTCATTTTGGTTTCTTACTCTCTATCAATCCATCCTCCTCCTCTCTAGAACCTTGGAAAGGAACCTTCACATCTAGATAGCTTGTTATCTTAATGTCCAGTGGGGATTTCCTTGGTTTTCTTAATCAATCATCACCATATTCATTAATCTTCTAAAAGGAATAAGATAATCCTACATCAACTTGTTTTGAGTCTTGTTTGATTTTGGTTTTGTTTGAGCATATTCTAAATCTATTCTTTAGGTTCCTTTTGTGTGTCTTCTTTCTTTGATAACTTGTTTTTATATTGTCTTTATTGGCTCTCTTTTGAGTTTGTGTATTACATCCATCACTTGATGTAGTCCAATTTTAACTTTGAACTTTTATTGATTTTCTGACTTGCTCTTCTTAAGTGGCAGGACTTGATTTTTTTGGTTTTCTTTGCTTTGGACACTCACTATTGTTTGGCAGCCTTTGTAGGCGAGGTTTCATCTTGGAGTTGTGGTGTTTTGTGAGTTCATCTACTGTGGGGAGTTACACTGCCGAGAGGAAGAAGGAGTGAGCTTGGACTTGAGAGCACTACAGTGATTTTGGAAGAAGTGCACCACGAGAGATTCCTAGGAGTGAGCGGGGAAAAATCTACACACTGGACCCAGAGCTTGAGAGCCAACTGCATAGCTTAGTTCTTTTATTTTGTATATTGCTATTTTCATATCACGAATATTGGGTTGTATTTTTTTTTTCAGTTTGCTGTTTTTATTTCATTTGTCTTAGGTGGGAAAATGCTTTAGAGCAATTCCATCCTTAGCATTGAATTATAATAGTTTAAGCGTGTATTGTGAGGTTTAAGGGGTTTCAAAGGCAACTTGTATCTTCACTTAGGATTTTTCGTCTAGTTTATGTTTTCAGTCTTTATGTTTTCTACTTTTATGTTTTAAATGTTTAGGTTTTGTGTGATTTGTATGTTTGTAGTTTTCTTTTAGATGATTGTGATATCTAGGTGCCATGCATTTAACACCTAGCTAACCTTCTTTTGGTCTTTAGGTTTTCAATTACTCCACACACTTTGAAAAATTGTTTTTTTTTCACATAATCTGTTTTGGTTAGAATTTTTCTTGAGAATTTTTGTGAAAGAATTTTAGAGATCTCTGGCTAGGAAAGGCTTGGTTCCTAAGCTTGTCCATGAGACTCACCTCCTTTTTCTGGGAGTATCTCTAGAAATCTTTTCCACTATTTTCTCTTTAGAAATTCGTCAACTTCTTTGTGAAAAATTGTTTTGGTTAAAGTGTTTTTGAAAAAAAAAAGGAGTTTTCCTTACAGTAGTATGCATGTAGGTAGGCATAGTAGTGTGCATTTAGGTAGGCATAGTAATAATGAGTTGCATCATTCCATTCATAGTGACATTCCAATCTTTGGGGAAGATATAGAACCAATATAATTTAGAGATTGGATCTGGGATACAGAGAAATTGATGCAACTATTGTTTAGTAAATATAGTCAATTACACATTCTTAGGCATGTTACTTCTAGGTTTGTAGGACGTGCATCCGAGTGGTGGCAAAAGAGACAATCAAGAGTGCAAAAGGGGAGAGAATCATGCATTAACACATTTTATGAATTAAAAACATGCATGTGGAAACATTTCATTCCCTTCATTTCAGATAACCAAAGAGCAATAAGTTAGAATAGAAAACTTCATTGACATAGGTGATGCATTCATCCAAAATTTTGTTAAGTTTTCTAGAGTAGAAAAAGATTTTAAGCACAATTTGGACTTGATCTTGAGTGAACAAATAAAAAGAAAAAAACATAAGAGAGAGCAAGCAAAACTTGCAAAGCTTTGAGAGTTTGAAAAGAAGAGAGAAAATGAAGAGCTTGAGAAGCATTGTGCTAAAAGAGAACAAGAGGAAAAAGAGATAAAAGAGAAGAAGAAAAGAGATGGGGAAGAAAAAGGCAAAATAGGAGAGTTTTAGAAAAGCCAAAGAAGAGAATGAGAGAAAAGAATTAGAAGAAAGAGAGAAAATAAGACAAGAGAGTGAGCTTGAAATAAAATCACAAATGGTAGAGTTAAAGAGCATTTCAAAAAGGGAACTCGTTGTTAGGGATTTCCATGAAGATCCAATTTTCAAAGGGAGTTCTCCCATCTTTAAACTCTTCTCATTTTCTCATTAAATATTTTGTTTTGTTTCCTTCTCAAACTTTTTGTTCTCCATCTCATTCACTTATTTCATACTCCTTAACATTTTGTGCCAAAACACACCTTGACTTTAAATTTTTTTTCAAAAATTATCTCAGTCAAAGTGCAAGATACTGTGAAGTGGGCTAGATATCACCTTTTTCAATCTTTAAAAGCCCATTTTCATACATTGCACAATCAATTCTATTGCATAGTCATTATGATTTTAATGCCATTTTAATCGATGATTATTGCATATTTGTTTTTTATCCCGGTGGAACTTTCCAAATTGGTTGTTGTGAGCCTTTCAACAACTCTCTTGATTTGAGGAGAAATCCTCTTCAAGAGGGAGGGGATGATGTGACCTCAACAAGTCTTATGGCATTGGGCCAACGCCTAGGCCCATTTCTTTTAATTTCTTTTATTTGTTTTTAATTAAATAAATGTTTACATTTAATTGGACCTTTTGTTTAAATGCAGACCAATTACAAAATTGATCCATATTATGGGCTTTCGATTGCTGCGGCCCAATTTCCAATAACACATGCAGCATGCTTTCTGCACACCATTGTCACGCATAAAAAAAGTCCATGTGGCATCAATACGTAAAGCCAACCTTTCTTTTTGCACCTGCGTGCCTTCACTGTATGTGTTGGGCTTCCAATTAATGATGCAATCAAGCAGCCCAATGACAATCTAAAAAGAGCGTCACCCAATGTTGCACACATGGAATAAAATTGTGTTTCAGGATGCTTCTACCAGCCTAATTTGTGCTCCTCACGAGAGATATCAACAAACGTCACTACATCTCTGCTAGGGTTTACGCCTTCCACAAATAGCTAGGGTTTCCCGTTCACCTGTTCTATCCCTAAGGGTTTGCTTGCATTCATGCGTTTCCTACCTCTGGGTTTATGAATCACGTGTCAAAACTTTGCGTAGCTAGTTTGTTCTTTTTTCGTTAAGGTTTTATAATTTGGCTGCCTTTCTTCTCCTATAGAGAGGCATGCCTTTCCTTGTAATAATTCAGCTTTGATGAATATTAGAGTGGTTAAGTTCTCTCCCCTAATCTTCGTTTGGCTCAAACCCTAAACCCTGGATGAGATTTCATCCCGTCAGGTTGTCCAAACATTGTGTGTGTGTTATTTTCCAGTGAGAAACGAGAGAGATTGTTTCATGTTTTGAGATTCCACTACGTTTCTAAGACAATCATCCGTGGATTGTTCAGTGGAACTCTGATTGAGGCTATTTTCCGGCAATTCCATGATGGAGCGTCATCATCAATGCCCCTTGTTATTAGGCCTCTTGGTGGGCTTTGAGATTAAGATGCATGTGGGCCATGAATTTGGCCTAGAGCATGATTTGGGCCTAGGTGTTGGCCCAAGCTATAAGCCTTGTTAGGATCACATCAGAAAGGTTGGTGGAAGGAACACCCTATTAGGATGAAATAATTATACAGTGATGAAGAAAGCAAGAATCATGAATTAATTGAGGCAAATATTATCTATAAATCCATAAACAAGTGTAGATATTGAGGCAGATATTGTGTTCCAAATTCCTTATTTTTCTAAGGATGGACTTCAAAATTCGAGTGTAGTGGTAAGGACTATATGTTAGTGTCGCAACTGAGATCGCGACGGGACGACGAAAACAATTTAAAAAAAAATAGAGGAGTCGCCACCGTAGTTTATTATGGAAAACTATGGAAAACCATAAAAAAAAGTAAGGTCTGCGAAAAACTAGAATTTGGGTCCGGGAGTCGGTTACGCGTGGGGAAGGTATTAGCACCCCACAATGCACGTCCTAAGACGATACCTTTAATTAAATGTGCAAAAGTTATGTGGTTTTTCAAAATATTTAATTTTCCCCAAAATTAGTAATAAAAGAATGTACAAAAAAAAAACTAAAATATTTTTTTTGAATTTTTGGGCCCGATGAGGATTAATCCTCGCTCCTACGTATCTCCATGTGAATGGAGAATCAGGGTTACGTAGTTCTTTAAGAAAAACTATTTGGAAAAATATTTGAAAAATGATTTAATTTTTTTAAAAATTTTGAAAACCTTTTTCACTAGCACAAAAAAGCCTTTTAACGTCCGATATTTTTGACCTTTGACGTATGCCCAAACACTGACGTCATACCAGGTGACGTCAAAATAACATCGAAAAAATAACAGACGTCACTTAACATCGGTGCATTAAGAGTCCGACGTTAAGAAAAAGAGAAACCAGAAACGTATAGGTGGGTGTAGCGAGCTTGTGGGTCCTGAAACAAATGTCGTAGAGAGCTTCATTGTCCAGAACCATGCACTCATTAGCGTTCTCTACAAGCTGGTGAACAGAGAGCTTAGCATTGTAAGGCTCCACAAACGGTGTCAGAAACCTTAGGAGAAGGGAACACCGAAAACGTCAACATCATCTGATTTGGATACTCCTCATGAACTTTGAGATCAAAAGCGTCCCCATGCCGGAACCCGTTCCACCCCCAAGAGAATTGCACACCTAAAACCCGTGCCACTTCACCTCCAGTCCAGTTCCATCAAAAACACGAGCAAATGAATTGAAATTAGTGAGAAACTAGGAAATTAAAAGTTGCGGTGGTACCTTGCAAGCAATCACAATTTTCGGCTTCCTTGCGAACGACGTCGAGGACTAAATCGATGAGTTCGGTGCCCTCAGTGTAGTGGCCTTTAGCCCAGTTGTTACCGGTACCGGACTGGCCGAAGACAAAGTTGTCGGGGTGGAAGATTTGGCCGTATGGGCCGGATCTGACGGATTCCATGGTGTCGGGTTCAAGATCCATGAGGACGGTGCGTGGAACGTACCTTCCATCGCTTGCTTCATTATAGTAGACGTTGATGCGTTCGAGCTGGAGCTCAGAGTCGTCGCTGTACTTTCTGGTTCTGGGAATCACATTCAGTCGTTGGCGGGAAATGTCGCGGAAACAGTGAACATCGTGAGGGTTTCTGCGTCTCGTGGGGAAATAAACAAAACTTAACGTCGGTGCTTTGTTAGTCCGACGTTAAGAGACGTCTGGCGCATGTGGGTCTGATATTAAGGGACGTTTGGTGCAAAGGAGTCCGACGTCCTTTTTTAAATGACGTCGGGGTATTTTTAAACAGACGTTAAGTGACGTCTGACATAAAGCGGGCAAACGTTAAAAGGTCCCGTTATTTACAAAAATGCCACCGGTCATTTTTAACGTTGGGCATTTTTTGGACAGACGTTCTTGGGGTGACGTTATAAGACTTTTTTGTATTAGTGTTTATTTAAATTTTTAGTATTATATTAATATTGGTGTCACGCAACGCGAGCGGCCGAAAAGATACTAAAAATAAATTCTTTTTTTTAATCTTTGATTTTCTTTTATCTTTTTAATCTTTTATAATTTTTCATATGTTTTTTAAAATTATTTAAAAGTGGATGTGAATGTCACTGCGACATGAGCACCTAGATAAATATTAAAGAGTAAACAAAGAAAACTATTTTTGATTCTTAGATTGATATATATTTTTTAGAAAAATAAGGAACGAAAGTCTAGAATGGGTGTCATGCGACGCGAGCGGTCGAACAAACACCAAAGAAATGAGAAAAAAATATTTTTAATGATTTAAAAGAAATAATAAAAATTGATAAAAATAAATCAAAAGAAAAAAAAGCAACTGGCAGTGTAATCTCAGCCTTTTCTCTTTTATTATTCTTTGTCTCCTTTTCTAATATTTTTGTTTTTTTTGTCAGAGAGATAAAAATGAGATGGGTTTGTATAGGTGGTAATGAGAGAGAAAGAGAGAGTGTAGAGATTGTTTTTTTTTTCTACCTCATTTGATATGTTTTTTTTAAAAGAGATAAAAAATGAGGTGTGTAGGTGGGAATGGTGATGGGAAAGAATTAGAGAAGTGTAGAGAATATCCTTTTTTTTTAGTCATGACAAAGTGCGTATTTATACTCACACCTTGCAATATCAATGCAATCTTAGCCTTAATTATAATGAACAATATAAGAAAGGAATTGGTCATGATAGCAACAAATTATGGGGATCAAATCGCAGCCAAACAGAGCACAAAATCAATCATCATCAGTAATAAATCAGAGCACAAAATCAATCCCAATTAACAATATTGATTCTGACCATTTGAAGAGATATTGCTTCTAATTATTATTATATAACTAATTTCTCTATCAGTAACAAAGGTATAAAATATTTGAGTTATTGGGCTCATAACAAATTGGGCTCTTCCTCCTTTTTTTCTTTTTTTTTTCTCTTTTTGTTTTCTAGTTTTTTCTTTTTTTTTCTAAAATTAAAGTTTGAAAATATTTGAAGAAAATTTTGTTTCACCTTATTTTTTACTTTTATTTTATTTTTTGAAAATAAATTTATTCACCCAGACGAAATTGGGTGTTGACAGTTAGAAAATGATTACTCAAATAATACTATTAATAATAAAAATATAAAATGATATAAGAATAATTATTAGAGCAATAATAATACTGACATGTATAATGAATCAAAGAATATTAATCAAAGGCACGCATAGTGCTATCCTTAGAGAGAAAACGCCCCTACTGCACAGGGCTAAACAAAATACACAATCATATGTGATTCAAATCATATGCGTTTCTCTCCCAAGATAGAATAACCCGTCAAATCGATCGAGTGCAGCGAAGGATCTCCGAACCTTATGAACACCAATATCTTAAAAATAATATAGAAAAGAAAAGAAAAACACTTTGGAGAAAATTCTAGTGTTTGTTATTCTTTGTTGTTGTGTCTTTTCCTATACACCTAAGTGGTATTTATAGGTAGATAAAGGAGACAAAGAAATAAATTGTAATAAAAATATAGCTGTTAACCATAAAAACATTAACCCATACATTAAAGGTTTATAAAAACAATGAGTAACAATAAGTTTTTCATTTTAATTATTTATTTTTTAAATTATATTAAAATATTTCTAACACTATAAACATAAATGAATACCTGGAACAAAAATGAATTTCTTAATCCGTGCTAAAAGACTAGTGTACACGAATGAAAAATTCTAAGTGTTTGGTGTTGCCCTCTCAATTAGGGAACAAATTTGAAGTTCCAATGGAATTCTGCATGAAAAACTGACGGAGAGAATCTTTACAAGTAAAGAAAGTGATTTCTATACAATTGCCTCATCTAAGATTATCCATCTCGGTCTCCATTAGAACTAAATGAAGTGAGAGGTGACATTTAAGAACTCATCCTCCTGCTGTGGGATGATCATATCTGAATTCTTCTTCTGCCTTATTTAGTAACTCTTGAAATGGAGGTTGGTTCATGTAGGACACTGGAATAAAAAACCGTTTCATCTTATCTCCAACATAAAGGGTGCTTGGATTGTAGAAAACGATGTTCGTCTGATAATACTTGTTATGCGAAAACCCATTGTTTTTTATTCCTCCACACCACAAATAATATGCTGCTATAGAAAGAAGTGTTTTGAGAAGAAATATTTTAATTCTTAGAGTTGAAGGAACCAAAGAAATGTTGTATATATAGTTGCTAAAGGTCTCGACAAGAAAATACCTCAATTAATGCTAGAGACAAGGCGATCACACGGTATTGTCTTACATTGTGTTTGGACGGAGCATTTCAAAAATGCTTAAAAATTGAAATGCTTTGTATTTGAATTGCTTGTAATTAAATTCCATTCATTTTTTAAATAACTTGTTTAGATAAGAAAATTAAAATACCTTACATTTCAATTTCTTGTTTGGAAAAAAAATTGAATTTATTGTGAGATAAAATTTAATTTTAATAATATTTATTTTACGCTTAATTATGTTTTGATTTCATGATAAATTTGGAAACATACTCGACAACCCAGATGGGTCAGGCAGACCCAACTACGCAACCGGATTGGTTAGACCCGATGACCCACCCGAGCTGGACCGACTAGGAAGCCAGAGAGGCACTAGTGCAGAATAGGCTTTCTGCCCCGGTTATTTTTCGCATTTTGCCTCGGGTTTGGAACCGAGGCATATTGGGGCGAGGCCAAAAGGTGTACCTTTTGGCCTCGGTTATCACCCGAAGCCATAGACTTAGTTTTATGCCTCGGGTCAATTAGGATCGAGGCCATAGGTGATAAATATTTTTTTTAAAATGGCTTCCCCACTGGCTCGGAGAGTGCGACGAAGATCACCGTCGGTGAACGTTCCAATCAGACGGTACTGTAAAGACCCGAACTTGCAGACACCTAGCATCCGAAAGCGCAAAAACATGGTTGAAATCGAAGAAAGTGTACACTTTGATCGGTGCCCAGATGAGTTTAGCTAGAAAAGCAGAAGTACAACCATGCCCTGTACTCTTCCACCATGGCCACACTCTTCGACTCTCTCGTCCTTGTTGGCCTCCCTTCCGTCGTCTCCTCTTCCGTCGCCGCTCGCCCCACCTCCGCCAAGCTCCCGTAGTGCATCGGCCTCAGACTCAGACCAACCGTTGCGCGATTCGTGGCAGCCTCCACTCCCAAAGTCGCCTCACACACCGTGTGCGTTGTGCGCGAGGCTCAGGATACCATCGTCGATGGTCAGTTTTCTTCTTCTTTTTGCGAGATCTTGTGGGCGACGAATCTGGACTTGGGAGTGGTCTATGTGTTCGAAGAAGAAGTTGAGGTGGCTCTGCGGAGAGAGAGAGAGAGAGTGGAATTGTAGAGGCGCTGGCGCGGGGAGGAAGAAGGGTTCGAAAATTTCGAACCCTAAATAAACCATATGGCTTCGGTTGTTAGAGGAACCAAAGCCATTGACCTCCTTTTGGCACCGGGTCTCCTTGAACCGAGGCCTATACCTTGACTTCCAGCCACTTTTTGGCTTCGGGTCCTACTGGACCAAGGCCTATACCCCTCTTTGGCACCGGTTTTGAGTGAACCGGGGCCTATACCCTCTTTGGCTTCAGGTATTTGGAGAACCGAGGCCTAAAACTGGCCTCTAATTGCAAAAATGCCACCGCGCCATTATATGCTTCGGTTCCTGGCCAACCGAGGCATATAAGGCGAGGTAAAATGGGAATTCTGCACTAGTGAGGCTGGATGGCCTGATGATCTAGAGGCCTGACGGCCCATACTGCACGATTATGCCGTCAAGTTCGTCAATATGGCCCGATCCAACCCGTCTAGGTCATTGGCCCAATGCTCCAGACAGGTCCAACGACCCAAACGAGCTCGAGGACATGGACGAGCCCGAAGACCTGGACGGACCCGACGAGTTGAACGAGCCTGACAATCCGGACGGGGCCAAATACCAGGACGGGTCCGAATACCCGGACGGGTTCGAGGACCTAGACGCGCCAGTACACCCAGACAAGCCCGAAGACCCGGATGGGTACAACAACTAGGATGGGCCCGAGAACCCGGATGGGCCGGACGACTCGGATGGGCCCGACGACTTGGACACGTCGGACGACCCGGACAAGCCCGATTACCTAGACAGGCCCGAGACTCGAACGAGCCCTTTCAAACCGTCTTGTCCGTCTGGGTCGTCAGCCCCGTTCGGATAGTCTGGCCCGTAAGAGTCGTCGGGCTCGTCTGGATCGTCAAGACCGTTTGGGTCATCGGGTTCGTCCAGTTCATCATTCCCGTCCCGGTCGTCGGGCCTGTCTGGGTCGTCAGGCCTGTCAGGATCGTCGGACGTGTCTAAGTCGTCGGGCCCATCCTAGTCGTTGGGCTTGTCTAAGTCCTCGGGCCCATCCTAGTCGTCCAACCCGTCCGATTCTTTGGGCCTGTTTGTGTGTACGGGCCCAATGATTTGGAATGGCCCGTCCAGGTCGTCGGGCTCGTTTGGGTCGTCAGGCCCGTTCGGGTCATCGGGCCCGTCTTGATTGTCGGGCCCGTTTGGGTCGTCATACTTGTCTAGGTCATCGGGCTCGTTTGGGTTGTCTAGGTCGTCAAACCTGTATTCGTCATCGGGCTCGTTTGGCTCGTCGGGCCCATCCTGGTCGTTGGGCCCGTTCGGGTTGTCGGGCCCGTCCGGGTTGTCAGGCACGTTCGGGTCGTCGGGTACGACCGGGTCATCGTGCCCGTCCGGATCGTCTAGAATGTGAGGTTGAGTGAGAAGAATTTCAAATTCCACCTAATTTGAGGGTATTTGAGTTTCTACTAATTTAGCTAATTGAAATCCTTCAAAAAAATGCTTGCATTTGAAATGCTTTTTAATTTCTCTGTCCAAACAAAGCATTTCATTACGAAGAAATCTAAATTCTTCAAAAAAATGAATTGCTTCGTTAAAATACCCTATCCAAACACACTCTTAGAGATTTCTTCAAAGAAATAGGAATTTCATTGGGGGTTCGTACACCTCTGAAATTATTGTCAACAAAGACATGCTTAGACATTTCACATGCATGCCTGTTTTTATAGATGACAGCTTTTGATATCTACCATCCACCAACTCATATAATACAACAGAAACCAATGTGCATAAATGAAGCTATGCATAATCAATGTCAAACATGTGTACGTTGGAGAGAAGACGAAGTGGTTTGTGATTCCCATATCATTCTTGACCCAACCTTCATTCCAAGACATGTTGAGTGAATCAGAGCAAGAGTTTGGATATGATCATCGAATGGGTGGTCTTACAAACCATAACTTCACACGGTCAATATACAAGTCTGACATTGAATTGTAGAGCCATTTTGTCATAGGCATCTTCTAAATTTGTAAACATACATCTTTCTTTTATTTGTTCAACGACAACATTCAACTACTCAAGAGCCTCCTCTGTGTTTTCTCTCACTTTCATTGCCAATATTAATTTCATTCTTTTATTTATAACAACTTCAACTTGGTGACGGGTAGTGGCTTAGTGATAATCTTTGCAAGGCGAGCCCGTGTTGTACCATCATCTCAGGTCTCACAATTACATGCTAGGAGGATTAGTTCCTAAAGATCTCTTCTCACTTGAATGAGAGTAAACCGTTTTAATGGAGATCTGAGATAGGTACTCTTAGAGGACGCAAATAGTAAATATATAGTCTTAAATGAGACCAGTTTTTAAGGATAATGAGATAGATCCTAGATTAACTAAGGCATGTTTGTGCAAGATGAACTTCTATTTTTAAGATTTTCCATTTTAGCTTCTTGTATTTTGAAAATATAATGTTATTTAAATGATGAGAAATTTTTTTATTTAACTTTGTTAAAACACTTTATCTTTGGCAAATATCAATGAAGTTCAATGTCAGGAAATTTGGTGTAGTTATTATTTCATTGACATTGTTGATCTAACTTGATACTGGTTGGTTTTTCTGTCTTGTTTTTTTCGACTTGAGGTGGAATTTTTTCTGAAAAATCATTCTACATTCTCCAATGGCATATGATTCTTCTATTTTTCGAATTAACCCAAACATCTACACGGATCTCTTATTGAAAATGTAGTAAGTTTAGCACACTTATGTATATCATTTGTGTGGAGTGAAAATTTAAAACTTGCATAATTGATCCAAAGGAATGAGAATGAGAAAAGCTGAAGAAAAACTTCAAAGCTTCAATTATAAATTTTCTCCTCAAGTTCTTAATTAGTGTTGAATTTCAGACCTTCTATTTAAAGGTTTACATGTTCTGATACTTAGCAATATGAAACTTTTCTGTTTGTTTCGGAACTGCTCTCATACTTGTGTTGAGATTATAACAACATTTCTTCACCCATAAATGTATTTGAAATAAACACTGCAATTTTTGTTGACAATACTGGGGTGACTACAATTAAACCAACATCTTAATACTCATGAGTACCAGAATGTTTTCGATGCATATTCAAAATAAGTAATAAAATGTACTATCTTAATGTGTAATACATTGGTTCGAGAAAATATTTTGATTTATGAATCTCTTTTTGTGGACCATAACCTTTTTTTTCTCCAACTTCTTGTCATTACTCTCCAACCTATTCATCATTCACTTTGTCGTACCGGTGCATAAGGTTGTCAATTTGGCCCCTAGCTCATGGGTCAGCCTTAACCCACTCTTAATAAAACCCCTTTTAGGAGGGCCCAAATGAGGGGGCTAAAAAAAACCCTAGCCCCCAAAGCCCCCTCTCTAGTGGGTTAGGGTTAGGGCTAAGGTGGGCTAGGCTCCCCAAATAATACTACATTAAGCTAAAGTCAAAGATCAAGTTGAACGACTTAGACGGGTATGAAGACCCAGATAGGCCTGACGAGCCAAACATGTCTGATCACTTGGACAAGTCCGAAGCCCAAGATGGGCCCGATGACCCGGACGGGCCCTAGACCCCGAACGGACCCGAAGACCCGAATCGGCCCAACAAACTAGACGGGTTTAAAGACCTAGAAGTGCTTGATGACCTGGACAGGCCTCACGACATGGACGGGCCTGATGACACGGACGGGCCCGACAATATGGACGACCTCGACGATTCGAAAAGTCCCAACGACACGGATGAGACTGAAAACCAGAACGGACCTACGAACGACCCGAACGGGCCGGATGATCCAAAGGGCACGATGACCCGGACGGGCTTGACGATCCGGGTAAGTCCGACAACCCGAACATGCACAACGATCTGGACAGGCTGGACGACCCCAACGACACCGACGAGACCGACTACCCAGACGAGCTCGACCATCTAGACGGGTTTAACGACTTGAACGCGTCCAACAATCCAGACGGGCCCAATGATCCAAACAAGCCCGACGATACGAACGGGCCAGACGACTCGGACAGGCCCAACTATCCAGACGGTTTCTTCTAGGTCATTTGGCCCATATAGGTTATTTGGCCTGTGAAGTTCGTTGGACTCATCCGGATCGTTTAGCATGTTTTGGTCATGGGGTCTCTTGGTCATCAGGGCCCGTCTGCATCGTTAGACTCATCTTGGTCATCGCACCCGTTTGGTTTTTCGGGGCCGTCCGAGTCGTTATTTTTGTCCAGGTCGTTGGGCTCGACCAAACAGGCCTATCCAGGTTATTTGGCCCGTCTGGATCTTTTGGCCAGTTAGACTTGTTGGGCTCGTTCTGGTCGTCAGACTCATCTTGGTCATCGAGCCTGCCTGGTTCGTCGTGTCCGTTTCGTGTTGTTGGGCTCGTTTGAGTCATCACGCTTGTTTGGGTCATTGGGCCCGTCTGGTTTGTTGAGACCATCCAGGTGGTCGGGGCCGTCTGGGTCGTCATGCTTGATCGTTTAGCCCGTCCAAATCGTAGACCCAGTCCAAATCGTCGGACCCGTCCGGGTCGTCGGGCCTGTTCGTACCGTCGTGCAGGTTTGAGTCATTTGACCCGTCTGGATCGTCGGGCCCAGATAGTCGGGCTCGGTCGGATAGTCAAGCTCGTTCGTATGGTCGAGCATGTTTGAGTCGTCGGTCTCATCCGAGTTGTCGGACTCATTCGGGTCGTTGGACCCATTTGGGTTGCCGTGCTTGTCCGGGTCGTTGGGCCTATTCAAGTCGTCTTGCTTGTCCAGGTTGTTGAGTCCGTCCCACACATAATAACATATTTTAAAGAATAATATATTTTTCATGTTGAAGATGAAAGCCTATAGATTGGCCCTGACCCATAGGGCTTTTGTAGGGTTTTTGGCCTTGTGGATTTCTTTGATTGGGAATTTTTTTCGATGTGGGCTTTTTGGCCCTAACCCACATGGGCCAAGGCCAAGACTTATGGGCCAGGCCAAATTGATACCAGTGTAGTAAGGGCTTTTAGCCCCAATTATTTTTGTTATTCTGCCTCGGTTTTATAGCCGAGGCATATTGGGCTGAGGCCAAAAGGGGATGCCTTTTGGCCTTGGTTATCACCCAAGGCCATAGAGGCACTTTTCTGCCTCGGTTGAAGAGGGTCTGCAGCCATAGAGGTACTTTTCTGCCTCGAGTCTGCAAGAACCAAAGCCATAGGTTCACCGTAGAGCCTTTGGCCTCAGTTATGGTAAGAACCGAAGCTATATACCACCTTTTTGCTTTGGTTTTGGTAAGAACCGAGGCCTATTCTACTATTCTTTTTAATAAATTTTCTGTTTTATTGTGATTCCCACATTTAAACTTGCATATTTTTTTCACAGACCAGAACAAAATATTTTATCAAATATCCACAATCCAAATACATTTAAAAAATAATTGGAATATCCACAATTCAAATACATATATCCTAATCAATGCTATTGTACATCTGAATTATAAGTTTTTAACATGCTATCCTACCAAATTTTATGGACTTCGTGGGTATTAGCGCATGACTCTTGAATGTCTATAAAATAAGACATTAATTTAAGTTAGTATGTAGAAATAAAACTTTAGTATACCAAACTTTAGTATATTGCAAAGTATTTGTTTTAATTCAAATATATATTATCGTTTCCCAATTAGTTGTAATACGAGCACGGATAATGGTTGTCATCCATTACATTATATAGTAATCGCACTCATATGAGCCGGTTTGTCTATTACATTACATTCTATCAACAACATTAAAATTAATTAGGGAAGAAAATCAAATCAAACAATTATAAATATATGGATAGAAATATCAAACCTGGAGGGAACACCTTTGATGAAGGCGTGACCACCTCCTTAGAAGCTCACTCAAGAAGGATCACTAGAAATATCAAACCTGGAGTGGAAGTTGTGTTAATGTGGCTAGCACAAGGGTTGTGGACAAGCTTGGCTTGAAAACCATCCCTCATGCCAAGCCCTATAAGCTTTCTTGGCTTAGTGAGGAAGGTGAGATTAAAGTGGACAAAC
>Ga0214542_1003995_pt1 | contig 29553 bp, 5 predicted proteins | sample CNSS1metaG_FD_160096 | JGI IMG/M metagenome (GOLD analysis project Ga0214542, IMG submission 160096) | Root nodule microbial communities from cowpea collected in UCLA plant growth center, Los Angeles, California, USA - CNSS1 | ecosystem: Host-associated > Plants > Roots > Nodule | place: USA...
ATCCTTGTATTTGAGCATAAGTTTTGCTTTCAATTTTTCAATCTTTTATGATAATTAGCCTTTTTCAACTCACATTTTCTTCTTCTTTGGTATGCATAATTGATGTCAATATGAATATGTTTAAAGGGGTTTACCTTTCTCAAGACTTATTATTGTAATAGTGTTTGTAACAATCCAAAATAGCATACAAATATTATCAAAAGGATTATTGCATAATTTTAATCAAAAACTTATAGATAGGTTGTATAGTATAATCATGTACAGTCATCCAATTTGAAAAGAGTACTTAAAAAATATTTCAAAAGAGATGAAGGATTTGACTAGTATATAATTGTTATATCCCTATATACTATATTTGTACAAGTTCCCCTTGGCAGCCTCAATGTTGCTCCTTTCCACTACCTGCGTTATCCTTTGCTCTCATGAAATACACGGTCATAGCAGACGGATACCAACATGACAACATAAACACATAGGGTAAGGTAAAATAATTTAAAATATACTTACTAATCTAAAATATTAAGTTTTTCAATCCTATACCTTATTTCCAATTCACTTATCACATTCAATAATTACAATTAAAAGAATGTCACATTCTCAAAGACCTTCATGGAACTTCCACACAAAAAACATACATCTGACACGACCTCCGAAGGACCTAGTATATTCAGTAGAATCTAAGACCATGCACCAGTTATACTCATTCCTATCTCTCAAAGGTTATAACTATATCATGGTAGGGCCACGTCCCCTTCCAAGGAGTATGAGAAGGTAAATCCACATATGTAAATTGGATTCTTGTTGCCAAATGTACAAATGAGGATTTCCTTCAATTCTTGCCCTAAATATCTTCCTCTACATGAGTCCAATATTTAATCAAATTAGGATAATTTTACTTCAACTCTATCGTCAATACAATTCCTACTTCATCAAACATAGTAGCATTCTCACCTTAGGAATCATTGCCCTCTCATTCCACATCATACATATAAAACCAAAGTGAAGTACACCTAAATCAAAGTATTTATAACATTCACACATTTCATAATTCTTTCTTTTTACATATAATTCATCCATTTTCTTCTAATAACCACATGAAAGAGATAAAAATGAAGTTGGATATATAAAAGATTGTAATGCCCAATGAACCCTTCCCACCGTCAAGCACCAAAAGCACTTGGAACTTGTGGACTTAAAATCCTAAGAGGCGTTCAATAGTAAGCTCCCAGTGCTCAATTCCAAAACCTTATGAGGCTCACAATCAAGTGAGTGCCCATCATTCGCAATGTGGTGCCCAACGACCTAGACCACTAGAGCTCACTATCTAGGGAGTGCCCAACATTTTTGGAGTGGCACCTAGTGCTACCTCTACTACAACTCGCTAACTTTGAATTTAATTTGGCACCCAACTATAGCGCTACAACATAAAACAATTCTTGATTTCTCTAAACTAGGTTATCCAATTTGCCTATCTAAATGATTTCATCTTTCCTTTTGCAGGAAATGACATGTTATAGTTTAAAACTAATTATCAGACAAAGAAAATTGAATTTCCTATTATAGCCAAATCCATTTCACAATTTCACCACTTTAACTTGTTATCTACCCATCAATTCAACATTCAATCAACAATCTACCAATTCAATTTACATGCAAATTTATAACTTCACATATCATAGTTCACTATTCAAACAAGATTAAATCAGCAATAGATACTAGTTTCCCTTACCTAGTATAGAAAAACCCTTGACTATAGGTTATTCGTAAAGTTCTAGTTCTCACAAGATGCTTTAACTACCTACATAGATATCAAGTTATAAATCTAAGCATATTATAACGATCACAATTAAAGAGATACACACTTTGAATTATGTTGAATCACATGCATGGGTAATTGAATCACATGTACCTAAAAATGATAAACTAACTCAAAAATAGAGCAAAAAGTGATATTATTCTATTTAAGATTCTCTCTTCGTCGTGAATCAATTGGTAATCTTTGATTATCAAATAGATAAAAGATGGTCTCAAATAGATAGAGAGAAGATAGAAGAAACTTTAGAAAAAAGTTTTTAGAAGATTATGATTTTTGTAAAATGAAATTCAATTAAAATAAGATTTATTTATAGTTGAATTTTTATAAATAAGCAAATTTAAAATCAATATTACTTGTTTAGGTTCTACTGTATTATTCTATAAAAAAAGTTATATTAACTTAATATTTGAAAACTGATACCAAAATAAAAATATTAAAAATTATAAAATAAAAGTAAAACAATATCAAAATAAAACTATTAAACCGTTTCTAAATATAACAAATAACATATTTTGTTGTAGAACTATGGATGTCGTGTTTGGAAGAGTGTTACCACAACAACACATCCGTCATAAAAAAATCATGTCACTTGGTCCTTGTGATGCCGAAACTTATTCTAATTACTTCCAATAAATGCGGAGAGAGACAGTATTGAAATACTTTACAACATTAGTTTCCAACGCGTGCCAAGGTTTTGATTATTTTTGGAGTGCAATTTGCAAATTGAGTGATGAGATGTGATTTTCAAATCTTTTCTTCAATACATCAATTAATGATAATTTAATTTTAGTTGTATGATTAAATATAAATTAATAATTAGATTTAAGTATAATTGAATTCTTTATTATTGTTACATACTGGTTTAAATTCATTTTTAATATGATAGTTCCACAATTGTATGTATTAAATTTACTCTTCACATTTTAAAGATTTAACTATTTTGATCGATTATTAGTTAACTGTTAATTTTTTTTATTAAACTACTAATTTGACATTTAAACGATTACTTAACATTAATTATTGATATTATAAATAATGTGACTATAAAATGTGTAGAGGTAAATATTGTGCAATTGGTAAATACGAAAGTTACATAATACTGGAATCTTTTAAATAAAAAAATTGCATTTTTTTAAAATTTTGTTAATTTATTTGTTTTTAATTTTTTTTCTAAATTATCCAATTTTTTAAAATTAAAAGAACGTTATGAATGAATAAATAATGACAAATTTTAAAAAGAACATAAAAATTGTTGGGTATTGGGCTCCTTTCCTATGTGGAGAAAAGGTCCAAAACTTGAGAAGCCCATGTCTCATTTAACTTAGTGGAGAAGAGACTATAAAATAAAGAGAGATAGAACAATAGAGTCAGAATACACTGAAAACCTTAACACATAGAGGGAGAGGTAGAGGGAAAATTCTGTTCACATTTTTCACAGAGCTGTCATAGTAGAATCGGCGCTGCGGATTCGTTCACCGTTGGATCGGGCTGAAATTTTTACAGCAGGTTCGGAACTCATTGCTCTTCATTCTGACTGGTCAGATCTTTGATACGTGGTCTGAGTTGGGAGATATTAATTTCTAGTGGAGCTATTTCTTTGGTCTGGACGACTCGTGGTTTTTACCCTTGATTTGAGGGGTTTTCCACGTTAAAAGTCTTGGTGCCTTTATTTGTGCTTTTGGTGATTTATTATTGCTGCTCTTTGATTATTTCTCCTCATAGATTCTTGCAATTTAGGGGAAATTATATCCGCTGCATTCTCTGGTATATTGTTTGTTGTTGTTTTCCCCATCTTGTACCAATGTGGTTGAAGGGACTCACCCTTGAGGGAGAGATTGTTAGGAATCCAAGTGTGATTTTAAGTTCCACATTGGCTAGAAATGAGAAAGTGGAGCACTATATAAGAATAAAGACCCATAAACCCATTGCCTTAAGGTTTTGGGTTGAGAGTGGTGTCAGTGTCTTATGTGGTTAGGCTCAGATCTCATTGGTGTTGTATCTCCCCAGTGATACCCCCTCCTCTTAAACCTAACAAGTGGTATCAGAGCCGATGGTTAAAATCGGCTCAGACGAGTGCAGTATGGTCCTAGTATCGAAAGTCTTCCTGGCAAGGGTTTCAGGTAAGCGTGTCCCGTTAAGAAGAACGGCGGTACAGTAAAGGAGTACTCGTGGTTGGGAATGCTTCCGCTAGAGGAGGAGTGTACCAATGTGGTTGAAGGGACTCACCCTTGAGGGGGAGATTGTTAGGAATCCAAGTGTGATTCTAAGTTCCACATTGGTTAGAAATGAGAAAGTGGAGCACTATATAAGAATAAAGACCCATAAACCCATTGCCTTAAGGTTTTGGGTTGAGAGTGGTGTCAGTGTCTTATGTGGTTAGGCTCAGATCTCATTGGTGTTGTATCTCCCCAATAATACCCCATCCTCTTAAACCTAACAAAAACAAACAAATGGAAAAAAGGGAGAAGGAAAAGAACACTTTGATAAAAAAGATAAATTGAGAGAAAAGAAACAATACATGTATTCTTGGGACGTGTTAATACTCAATTTTGTTTGGAAAAAAAATATATAGAATTTTAGGAAGAAGAACATATAGAAATATCCTACTTAATCGTGACTTTACTTTCAAATCACTTACTTAACCACAATGTATTAACACTTTTGTTCTGGTAAAGGTGTGGATGAATCTTAAATTAAAGACAAAAAGTAAAAAATATTTCAACTTTTGCAAATAACACTTAAGCCAAAATAGTTATTCCCTTTGATCGTAGGAGTGACATTCTTATTTATAGGCAAATCGGTTACAATTTTCAAATATATACATAATCACATATAAATAATCTAATTAAAAGATAATAAATTGTAAATAATGATAATATCCCCTAATCTGACTTATATTTGCCAAATATGGGAGAGATAACACTTTATTAAGATTTTCCTATATTCCCTCGTATCTCGTCATTCTAAAATGTTCTTCGGCCTTCTGGAAACATCTTTATATATCTTAGATTCATCACTTGGCTTCTTACAGTGATTTCAGCTTTGTGGCGACATCCTTATAACCTTCACTATTAAGTGAACTTTAAGTATAATCACGGCTTTATTGTGACATTCCTCGTAACATTCACTATAAAGTGGTGTTTAGGTGCGACCTCAGCTAATTGGAGACATCCTCTGTCTAGGAGAGTACAACTTCATTTTATTAACAATTTTTCTCAAGAAATATAAAGGGTATATAATATATTAAGGGTTAAGTATATTTTTAGTCCATGAAGTTTGACCCAAAATTGAAATTTGTCAATGGCTGAAACTTTGATAAATTTTGGTCCCTAAACTTTAAAAATGAATGAATATAATTTTTTAACCGAATTTTGTTAACTATTTTTTAGGTTTCGAACGCATTTCTCAGTAAATATTGAGTCGAGAATGTGTCAAACGGCGTAAACAACTCCAATATTAACATGAAACACATTCAACATGTTAAAAAAAGTCAATGTAGTTGGATTAAAAAGGACTATATTCTTTCATTTTTAAAGTTTAGGGACCAAAATTTATCAAAGTTTCGACCAGGGACGAATTCCAATTTTTGGCCAAAGTTCAAAGACTAAAAACATACTTAACTCATATATTAATGTAAGATTTTTTGTAGATGAAAAGGTAAAATATGTAACACACTCGTAAAACATATTTCATAAACATAATTCATATAATATACCCCAACAAATAATATATACAAACTATTAAATACTTCAAAAAGAAATATGTACATATATTCATAATATATCACTACACAAACAATAAATATCATGGTAAATTATTGAAAAAAAAGTCCATCATAACATACTTTTTATAACATACATTGTAATTAGTAATTCTGCAAAACCAATTCAATGTAAAATCATCAATCAACACAAATATAATAACAAATATAAATCACAAATTAGTTTATATATTAAATGATATTCAACAAATAAAATATGAATAAGATTCATATTAAATATGTTTTATCAATGGCCAATCTTTTATTCAAATTAAAACTTCGATTAATCGGTGAGTGAACTTAAAAGTAGTGGATTAGAGCAAAATTCATTAAAATTAAGTTGCACATCTATACATGTTATACTGTGCAAGAACCTGTTTCTCATCTTTTCACCACTTGATTTCTTAGTATATGTGATTTATATTATCATTGAAGCAAAAAATATATTTATTATAACATAGGTGTCATAACACAAAAATTAGAGAATGATTCACATATTATTTCATATTTGTAACTCCAAATTCGTATAATTCTTAACAACCCTTCTCATATAACAAAACTCATTTAAACAAACTACAAATCAATAAAATATACAAATTAATATTTTACTTACCTTTATAGTTACCATTCAATCCAATAAAAGACAAAAAGCGAAAAAAAAGCTTAAATGAAAATATTTTTTTAAGAGCAAAAATTATCTTGCTTTAATGAAAATTATCTCATTTAAGCGAAAACCTAGTTAGAGCATGGGTTGGGTTTAAGCTTTATTTTCACTTTAGCAAAAAATCATTCGTTAAAGAAAAAATAGAATTGAAATAAAAGATTGAATTTTTGTTCTATTGTCACTTTAGCGAAAATCCTTTGCCTGAATGAAAATATCTTAAAATCAACTTTGTGTAGTAAAACCAAATATGTATTCAAAAAGTTTTTTTTAACCACTTTAACAAATACAATATTTAAACAAATTTAAAATTATCAATATAATCATAATTTGTTCAAATATTATCTTTCACTCGTTTCAATTCAATTTTTATCATTAAAACTCAATATATATTTTTGCTCACATTAAATTCAAACTAATAAATGGAAAAATATGGGATACTAACTTTACTCATTTAGGCCACATTCAAAATAGTTTGAGAATATTATACTTTAACATGCATAATGTAGTCACTATATCAACATTTCAACAAGAGTATCAAATTCAAAATAATTTTAAACAATCCTTTATTAACCAAAACTCAAGGAACATTCTCCCTTAATTTCAAACATTAAAATTGTCTTCAAACAAAATAGAATCATTGCACCAAATTTAAGATATTATGACTAAGTCACCTTCAAATTTAGATTATTTATTCCAAGGTTCTATAACAAAAGCATAAAGAGTTTTCCTTACTTGTAATTCCTTACTATAAAGTAACTTCTGACTGAAACAAAAAATTAAATCAAAATTTAGACACACAAAGAGAGCAAAGTATCCAAACATAGAAAAATTTAGTATAAGTTTAACCAAGTTGATAAGATGACTTTTCTCAATTGACTCCTCCAAGATTGATGAAAATATGAAAGGAATGAATATAACAAAGAATCTTTAAAACAAAATGGGAACTTACTCTGATAAAAAAATGATTAGTAGAAAATGATTCTTAATTTCTCAACTATTACAACGTGTGATTAGATTTGGAGCAATGAAAGTAAAGAGAAGATAGAGGGAAAGAAGAAGGAATTTATGAATGAGAGATAGAGAGAGGAAAAGTGAACTTTATTACTTAAGTATGTTTTTCTTTTTCTTCATATCTTTAATTCCTTATTTTGATTTCTTTTACATTTGGATTATTAGTCTTTTGCACGTGGAATTTGAGCTAAAAAAATGAATATATGATAGTCTATATTTATAGTGATATAATTGGTTTCTATATTACAAATACATTCGTACGTATCAATCTTATCATATTATCAACATATAAGAAATTTCAACTAGAGCATTGTGACCAACATGTAGGGATATTTAATCACATCATCAATGAATTATATAACATAACATACAACTCAATCATTGTCACCAAAATGTAGGAATCTTATCATCTTCAATGAACAATAAAATTTATCACTTAATGTCTTTCAAAATAGTCGTATTAAGCACATCCTATTATAACTAGAATCTAACCCATCAAAACATTATTAGTCAAAATTGACCTCAATTTCTTATCTTAGGATAATTTATATATACACTAATTTAAGTCTAATGCACAAACCATTTTCAATTTCTTATAAATTGATGCCTTAATATGCATGATCAAATTAGTTGTGAAACATAGGACATTTTTTATCCTTAATGAGTCTAATATTGAATACCTCGACCCTTGAGACCAAATACTATCCTAGGTATATCTCACCATAGGGTAACACACTTATGAGGAGTCACACTTTTAAAAGTACACATATCATATATATATATATATATATATATATATATATATATATATATATATATATATATATATATATATATATATATATATATGTATATGCATATGTATATACATATATATACACACACATATATACATACATATACACATACATATATACATATACATATACATACATACATATACATATACATACATACATATATATATACACACACACACACACACACACACATATATATATATATATATATATATATGTATATCTATGTATGTATGTATTTATATCAAAATGTATAATAAAGAGCACATACATCATCATTATATAGTCATATATAGCTTAAGCAATTTCTTATCACTTGATCACTCTTACTTCACACCACTAAGAAAGCCTTCATCGCTTGAGCCATCTAATACTACTTGAGTAAGAAACCTTCATAGAGCATAATTGATATGATATCTTCCTTCTTAAAGGTCATTCTTTTCTATTGAACACTCATCACTTAAGTGTTCACTTTATTGATATACTTGTTAGAAGTCTAATAATATGTTCCATAAGATAAAGCGTATTATTTCACCCATGCTTGAGAATTGTGATGTGGATGCATGGTCCTGCATAACCCATGCATTGTTGTTGTGTTCTTACTTGAGCAACCATACAATCACTTCCCTTGAGTGATATCACTTATAAAAGATAATGTTGTTTCAACATCTCTCTTACTCAAGTTTTAAATTTTACTTAAGTTATGTCTATCGTTTAACCATTCACATGATCACTTGAGCTATAGTAAGGGATTGAAAGTAATCATTATATATCACTTGAGCTTAAGCATCTATCAAACTCAAAACAACATTATTTTAGAATGTTTATTATAAAAATAATTTTATTTTTATTATGTTATTTACTATTAAATGGTATTATAAAATATTTTATATTATATTTGAATTTAATTATTATTTCAATATAACTATATCCGAAAGTTGTAACACTCCGAATTAGTATAATCGTTTTACTAATTAAAGCATTTCATAAGTGGTATTAAACACATTAATTACAAAAGTAAAATCAATGTATCACAGTATTTTCATTAATTTACATAACTAGGTTCTTCAAAAACATAAGGTTGGGTAAAAGGAACATGAAGTAAAATAAAAAATGAAAATTCACACAAAAAGTAACTTTCACTATCTATACTCTTTTGAGTTGTACTCACTGCTCATGACTCTCATTGTTGATCACCCTGAGCTCCTGTGCAAACACACGATCATAGCAGATAGCAACACACCATATATCAAGGTAAGTTAGTATATTAAAAATGTTCAAAACTTATAACCAATTCAAAGTCTTAAATACAATAACCAATCTCAAACAATTCATTCATTGCACACAAATTTCTAGACCAACTGTAATTACTACTTTTGAAAGATTTATGCACTGAATTGGACTCAGAGATCCTGCATTTGTCGTATGGATCTAGATAGATTATGACTTTCATTATTCGGGGTCTACCCCACCCCATAACACGACCTATGTTCCTCTTATATGGTAGGGTTAACTATCTATGACTTGCCAAAAGGGTTACCTTTCAAAGTAATTCTCATCATAGAAACTTTCATCGACTTTCACTACCTAAATACCTTCCTCTATATGAGTTTGAATACTTAAGAGAGTCTAGATAATTTCTTAATTGAATCCACATTCAGGACACCTTAAGATAAACTAAGTGAAATATTTCCACCCTAAAAAGTCATTTCATTTTCGTCACATCACATTCATATACATCATATGTCTCATGTCATACCATTTTCACATATACCTAAGCATTTCCATTTCATTCATTCATACATTACATTTCTCCTTTCAATAATTAACTATAATATAAAAACATTCTAAAACATTTCACAACCCAATCTTTCTCCAAAAAACCACTCAAACTTACCATTTAAAAACTTATTTTTTGTTGAGTGACAATTATGTTCGCCCAACAACCGGGCACTAGGAGAAAATCCCTCAAAAGTTGGCCTAGCGTGTGTTTCACTTGCTCAACAAATAAAATCACAAGAAGCAAATTTCCCAAATTCGTCCAGCGAGCCTTATCTCGCCCGACGAATGAAACGCTCCTACTTCTTTGACTTTCATTAAAAACACTCTCACTTTGCGAGCATATCTCACTCCCCCGACGAGTAAGGCCTTCCCTAATTTCATAAATTATGCTCTCGCTCATCGAGTGAATCACTTGTTCAACGAGTTTGCATAATTCAAGACTCGTGTAACAGATATATTAGTATGTTCAAATAACTATAAAAGGTAATTTTCTTCTTATCACAAGCCAAAACATATCAATATCAGTTCAAAATGGTAATTTGGAGGCTAATTGATTCTAACTAATATAATTTTACTCATACATATCATCAATTACAATTATAGATCTTTAACCTCAGTTGTCAACAAGAAATCTCATTATTCATAATTATCACTCATAGGCAAAACAATCATCACATACAATTCAACTATAGAGGTAGACCACAAAATATCTTCTTTCTCCTGTATAAAGGAAGAAAAATTTGCACCAGGAAAACTTAGATCAATCATCTTATCATACCCCAACAATTCTAATTGAATAGAGATTCACCATCTGGAGCTCTTAAATAACACATGCAACTCAAAAAAACCATACATGTAACCAAAATTTCTAAACAACTATAAAGAGAGAAAAAGTATGAGCTTACTTGGGTTAAAATAATATAAAAGTATTACAAGAATGAAAGCATTTACTTCTTAGATAAATAATAGTTTTTATACAATAAAACTCAATTTAACTTATTTCTATTTATACTAAAGTTTTTTTTAATGAATAAAAAATTTGAATATTACTCATAAAAATTATTTCTCATCTATAACATATTTTAGAGAAAAACCTTTTCCAGAAGATATTATGCATGAAGTTGGGGTCAAATTTTGATATATGTTTTTTTTATTGTGTAAGGTGTTTTTTTTATATTACTAACAAAAGAAAAAAGAAAAAGCTGCATGGTACAAATTTTTTTATTAGAAATACGTTAAACTAATTATACGAACTAATAATTAACAAATTGAACAATTGATAACGTTAGAAAGTATAAAAAATAATTGTAGACGTTAGACTTCTTCAAACTGTAATCTTTTAATAATCTTTTTCAAACAGAAACTTCTATTTTTATTTATTCATTCACTGAAGTTATATTTTTAAACTCACTTAAATTTACAATTTAATAAACAAGTGGGATTTATGGCATAAATATTATAGAAAAATTACTAAAAATTAAATTAAATCATAAATGATAATTCACAAAGTAATTCCCGTTTTATAATCATCATAATTTAAATATTTTTTAAATATTTAATAAAATGTACCAATATTTTGTATCTAACTTTTTAGTACTTTTATTGGTTTAAATCAACGAATACATTAATGTACTAAAAAGAGAGTAACTTGTTTAATATATTTAAAATCTTATAATATTAAATAATTTTAAAATTTTTCATAATTTTAAACTATAGCAACTGTTTTAAAGTATAAAAAAACTAGAACAATTATTTTAAAGTGGGGGAAATAATTGATAACATATGTAACATTAATTTTAACATGATTTTGAATTTAAATATAAGATTGTGGTAGTTTCTTAATAAAGTTTTTAATTAAAAAAATACTCTAACAAGTTTAAAATTCTCTTAACATTAGAGAAATCTAATAAAGATCGAGGTAATCCACATCAATTATTAATCTTTGTTCCAACAGTATCTTTCTCTTTAAAAGAACTTCATTAGAAAAAAATAAAAGAAATCCGTCAGACTAACAAGAGTCAATTTTTTTATAAAATCTGAAAATGATTCTGATAAGAATTTAAATAAAATAAAACAAAAGATAAAAAAAAAACTATTTTTTTCATAATTTTTTAATTTTAATTTATTTAAAATTTATCTTAAAATAGAACTCAAATCTTACTTTTTATAAAATCTATTTGAAATGTCTTGTGAAAATGAAAAGGTTGTAATTGGAAAGAGACATTTTACTAAATTGATTAGTCAAAATTAAAAGAAAAATAGTTATGAAAAAGTGAGTTGAAAGATTAATAATAACGGAAAAAGAAAGACATAAATAGAGTATTTGTTTGGTGGAGGGTATTATTGGATTTGACATTCAATTAATTTAACATCTAATAATCTTTTCATAAATTTTGATCCAATCAACAATTTCATTCCATTCCCATTTCACAAATTTAGTATTAACAACAATTTAGTAACATGATCTTGTTTGAATAAAACTGGTTTAGGTAAGAGTGATCCAAAATTGCATTAAGAACATTGAAATGAAAAAAAAAAAGTTTTTTTTAAAGGAAAAAAAAGTTTAATTGTGATGGTGGTAATTGATTTTGAATTATTATTTGGGTTGGGTGCCATAAAGGGCAATTAAACATTGTAATGAAGATGGTTCAACCATAAAAGCACCCATGTGTGGAACAATTTCTTTGTTTATGAAATTAATTATAATTATAAAAATGCTCTCATTGTCATTAATATTTTAAAAAATGATCTAAAAAATAAAATTAAAATCATATAGATTGCAGGGGTCCACTTAGTATTGTTTTTTTCTAGGTCTGGTTGTAATTTGATGTGGCCACAGGGGCATTTCCATAAATAAAAAAACTTCTGAAATAACCTAATTTTTCCCAGAGTTTCGAGGGGTCCACTTCTTGTCTGCTGCTGTATTAGCCAATTGAAAACAGTGATTATAAATGGCAGTTTATTCAACTCTGTACTCTTAGGATAGAAAATAATTTAATGCTACTAATAAATTAATTAATTAATCCTAATAGAGCATTAACAATCAGTTTAGAAAATAAAAAATAAAAGGTTAGATTTGTCAAGCTTTTATTATTGTTAGAGTCGGATACACATGTTTACAATATCTTGTTATCATAGTTATGTTGACTTCCTTGAATTTAGCTTTGTTTATATAAAACATGGTAGAAAAATAAGGAAGTAAAAGAAAAAAGAGAGAAAGAAAGGAATAGAGTAAAAAAATGAGATTATTTGGATTAAGAAGAAAGTTCATGAGAAAAAAAAATTGAGGGTGATTTAATTATTATCTACTATAATATATAAAAAGAAGATATTAGAAAATTTATTTTATAATTTATTTAATTTATTGACAAGTGTTTTAAAACTTAGTTTTTTAATCATTTGATATTTTTTATTTTTTTTATTTATATTCATTTATATTTATTTTGCTGTCATATATCCATAGAAGTTATTTTACTTTTTATTTATTTATTTAATTTAATTTATTTATATTTATTTTTCTGCCAAATGTGTATAAAACTTATTTTACCTTTTTATCCATTTATTTTATTTTTAAACTAATTTGCTATACTATTTTTTTATTCTTAATTTTATTCTTTTATAACTTTTAATTAATTGGTCATTTAATAAATTATTAAAGAATATCTTATATTTAAATTAGAATATTTTTATACTAACTTTTTCCATTTTCCATTTTATTTTTTTATCATTTACATTGCCATATGAATAATTGTTTCTCTAAAATATTATTTTACTCTTTTATACATTTGATTTTTTTAAAACTGATTTACAATAAAAATAACAATACATTTCAACTCTATTATTTAATATCTAATAACTTATTATTTTAGTTTCTAAATAGATGAGTTTATTAATATACATTAGATAAGTCTATTCATACACAAATTAGACAAGTCTATTAATACAATACAAGTTTCTTCATTTACTAATTAGATGAGTCTTACAAAACACTTTACACATATCTGAACAAACACCAATTAGATAACTTTGTATATAACCAAATTAAATGAGTTTAACAAAAATCATTAGATGAGTTATTTCATACATTCCATACAAGTCTGTCCACACACTAGTTAGATGAGTCTATCAACAAAAATTAAACCAGTTTGTCCATACACTGATTAGACAAGTCTATCAACAAACACTAGACCAGTTTGTCCATACATTGATAAGATAAGTTTAGAAAAATACATTAGATGAGCCTTTTCATACACAAATTAGACAAGTCTATTAATACACATTAGACAAGTTTGTTCGTTCAATGATTAGACAAGTCTACACATTATACGAGTGTGTCCATATACTTATGAAACAAGTATAGCAATACATATTAGAAAATTTTGTCGATGAATTGATTAGACGATTTTAAGAATACACATTAAACAAGTTTTTCCATATACTTCTTAGACGAGTATATAACAAAAAATATTACACGAGTTTAACAATATACATTATATGAAACTGTAGATACACTAATTAGAAGAGTATAACAAAAAGATATTTAATGAGTCATTTCATACATTGATCAGATAAGTTTATGAATACTTTGTTTAGATGACTTGTCGATGAATTGGTCAGACCAGTCGAGAGTAATATACATTAGATAAATCATTCATATATTGATTATATGAGTATAACATTATACATTAGAGAAACTTTTTCATAACAAATTTGATGAGTCTATTAATATACATTAGACAAATATGTTTATTCACCAATTAGATGAATCTTGCAGTATAGACGAGACTGTTCATACTCTAATTAGACGAGTTTAGTAATACACATTAGATGAGTCTATCCATGCATTAATTAGACAAGTGTTTTGTGTATAAAAAATAAAACAAGTCATTTCATGCATTAATTAACGAGTTTAAGAATACGCATTAGGTGAGTCTCTCCATACACTGATTAAACGAGTCTTGTGACATACATTAGATGACTTTTTCCATACACGGATTAAATGAGTCTAGTAATATACATTAAACGAGTTTATGTATACACATATTATACAAGTTTATTAATACATATTAGACAACTTTATCCATTCTTTGATTAGACGTGTCTTGCAATACACATTAAATGAGTTTTTCCATACACATTAGATGAATGTAGCAATACACATTAGATGAGCGTGTCCATATACTGATTAAACGAGTCTAACATCAGATATTAGATGAATTTGTCGATGCACTGATTAACATCAGATAAAATTTTGCTTGTTTGACCATGTTTGCTTAATATCAATATGTATGAACTCTAGAGATAGAATCATTCTATTTTTGGATTTGTTACATATATTAGTAAAAAATTAAATTTATTTATTATTTTAGTATTTTTCTTTTATTATAATGTAGAACATATATTAAAAAACTTAATAATATAATTATTACTAAAAGTAATTTATACATCCTATTATATTTTTCATTTAATTGATTATATTATCAATAGTTTATTATTATTTAATATATAGTATATTTTTCTTATGATTTTGTCACTAGTAGAGTTAGTGTAAAAGAGTGATATTCTCAACTTAGTTAAGCTTATATTAAATTTTTATTTTCTTTGGATACTTTTCTCAAGGTCTTTAAATTGAGTAGTTATATTGCTTTAGATAGGAATTACTTAACAAGAAATTATAGGTAAGGATAATTATTTATGTTTTGGATAGAAACCTTAGGATATATGATTTGGATTTAAAGGTGACTTGTTCATAAGGTTTTGATTTTTATGCAAAGATTATGTTTTGGTTTGAAAACAATTTAAATATTTAAAATTGAGTGAGAATATTATTTGAGTTTTTAATCATAGAGGATTTTTTTTTTAAATGTTTTGAATTTGATACTTTTGTTGAGATGTTGGTATATTGGCTAGATTATGCATGTTAAAGTATATAGTTTCTTCAAATGAGTTTTGAATACGGTATGGATGAGTAAAGTTAGTTTCCTATAGTTTTTCCTAAATTAATTTGAGTTTTATGTGTATATATATATATATATATATATATATATATATATATTCAATTTGAATGAACAAATTATGTTTGTATTGATAACTTTGAGTTTGTTTGAAAGTTGTATTTGTTAAAGTAATTTTGAAGAAAAAAAATTTGAAAATAGATTTGGCTTTTCTCAATGAAGTTGAGTTTTTGATATTTTCTCACAAACGAAGGATGTTCATTTAAGTGAAAGTAAAATAGAAACTCAACATTTGCTCTCAAGTGGATTTTCTCTCGAATGAAGAAAATTTTCTCAAGCGAAAAATATTTCGATGAAGATACTTTTTTTTCTCTTTTTATAATGTGAATCTTTAAATAAATGTAAATAGAGTATTAATATGTGTATTTAATTAGTGTTTAATTTATTTTAAATGAGTTATATTCTATGGAAATGCCTATTAATAATGATAAGCATTATGTGAATTTGGAGTCACCAATACGGGATGTTTTGTGAACCATTGTTTGAATTGTATAATAAGTAAAGACACCTATGTTGTAATAGAGATCTCTTTGCTTCACTAATAATTTAAGTCACATAGATTAAGATATCATGTGGTGCGAAATTTTGGAGAGATTTTTTGCAAATCTATCATGTGTGGATGTGTGGCTTGGGTTGGGATAAACTTATCTTGATCCATTATTTTAAGATTTGTTTGTTGATTTATGCCGCGAATTAAATCAAATTTTAGGTTTTGGTAGGACATATTGAATATGAGTCTTCTAGAAGACATTGATTGATTTTTCATTTGTTGAATGTCCTTTGAAGTATATATGCATATGTTATCTATGTGATTTTTGTATGTTTGTGATTGACATAAGTGGATTGTCTTTATTCTTTAAATTGATAATAAAAAATGTTTGGTGTATATATTGTTACATTTTTGTCTTGTGACTTTACCCAAACAAATATATACCCAAGTACAAGAGTAACATCTAAAAGAAATTAAAGTTCGTAAGTGGAGTTTCTCTACCAATCTTTGGCTCAGAACATTATTGTCGCTTCCGTAATCGTATGTAACTAAACATGGGCAGCCTTTGACTAAACACCTTATAAGTAATTTCCATTATTATTCCAATCCCATAGGCGAAGCTCTGATACCAAACGATGTAAACCCATTTACACAAGGGCTGATTTAGGATCTTTAGGGTTAGAACCTTGTAGGGAATTTGGAAAATTAGTGAGATGGTGGATTGACAAGTTGTTGAAATTCCAGGTTGGAAAATCATTAAGAATCGTTGATATCTCAAGCTATAGAACTCGAATTGATGTAATTCCAAAACGAGGGTAAAGTTCACGTTCTGAACTTTAAGTTAGACTTAAGAATCACTTAATTTGGGTGAGTAGAACGAGAGATATGGCCACAAGATAATTCTGGACAAAATTGGGTTTTCTGAATTCGAGTGAAGAAAAGGCAAAAGGTGAATATGAAACGTGGAAGGAAATAGTAATTCTTTCTAAGGTAGGCAACACATTAAGAATGGGAAAGTCTTTTGATACAACTAAAGGTTCTTGAATCACTCAAGAACTTAGGAGAATTACTCTCAATAAAATAAAAGAGATCAACTCTAATTTTTTAAATAAAACTCAACTTGTTTCATTGATAAAAAATAGTCGAGCTTATATATAAGTTTTAGCCATCTGAATTACTAAGGATTTATTAAATTAAATTACATCTCACTTAAGCTAATAATGGTCACACTTAAGCTAATAATGATCCCATTACTTAATGATTTATTTTATATGAAATTGTGGCAACCAAAAGTCTTCCAAAAGCAATAAACTCAGCCTACCACCGCTTACACAACTGGTTGTCTACATTCTTAGTATTGTAACATCTCATTCATGCACTTATTTGCAACAAAATAAAATAAAATTAGTGCAGCCAAAAACATGCTTGTTGGCCACTCTAAATCAACAAGTGTTATTACTTTTCTTGAGTTGAAATTATGACAATTGATCTTCACTAAAAACCATGTCACCTCTTTTTTCTTCTATCAGTTGGATTCACATCAGTTTTACATTCATATTCTTTCTTTCTCTCTCTCTCTCTCTCTCTCTATATATATATATATATATATATATATATTTTGTTATGTGTACATTGTATCTTGAAATTCTAAATGCTTTGTAAAGTTCCTTTCTAAATTTTTAGTAAAGTAAATAATTTTGTAAGGGCATTATCATGCAAATTATAATTATAAATAAAACGAGTAAGAATAAAAAAATAAAGAGTAGATAATTCAAATTCAAGGAAAAATAAATAAATAAATAAAATTAATGTAAAACCATAAATTAAATTTACAACATAATTTAAAGTAAAGAAAATTTGATTATAGTGGAACCTATTGCAATTTTGTATTGAAGAGCTAAGTGTAGCTCAAACTAAAGTGAACTAATATAAATTTGTGTTATTGCTTATCCTTCCTTACATTTGAATTATATGTTGTTTATCTAATATTTAAGTCAAAGAGTGGTCTTCTAATGGTAAGGAAGCCTAACATCTTTATTTTGTTCATATCCAAACCTATGTGTGATTTGTGCAATTTGATGAATTAAACGATTTCTTAGTTAAATTGTGATATGTGATGCAATGAATTATTTTGGTTGATAACTGTTGTGTGTATTTTGCTATGGTAAAATCTGATTGAGACTTTGTGATTGTTTGTCTTGGTGAGAAAATCTGAATTGTAGGTGAGATGTGATCAAATTGGTTGAATGGTACTATCTGAGGATGTTTTGAGTCAAATGTTACTTATCTAAGGATTTAAGAAGGGATGCATTGCTTAGATAGATCTTTGAAGCCATTTGATACACAACAATTGGAAATATGATATGGCATTGGACGCAACTTAAGTATCGTCGAGTGTCCTTTAACGATGAACTCCAAGGGTTTTTGGTGTTGGGTGTTACCTAAGTATTGTTGGGTACCCTCTAAATAGTGAGTTTTAGGGGTTCCTGACATTGGGTACAACCCAAACATCGTTGGACACTCACTTGGCAATGAGCTCCAAAGGTTTAGGGTGTTAAATGTTATAGGGACTATTGGGCACTCACTTGACATGAGCTCTAGTGGTCTTGGTGCTGGGCACTAGTCTGCTGGCATTGGGCGCTAGTGGGCTAACACTGAGCGCTCGTTCTTGCTTGAACACAAGAGGACTTTGTAAAAGGTTTTTAAATTGGAAATTGAGGGTGTTTTATGATTTATGAAGATTTTAATGTTTATTTGTAGTTTATATGAAAGTAATTCTAATGTGAGGTTCTTCATTATGCATGTGTTAGTTTATGTACTGAGTGAGAGTACCGATTTCAAGTCATTCTAACTTTGTTAAACTCACAAATTCATATAGAGAGATTAAAGTTTAGCTGATGAGAGTTGAAATAGGTTCTTATACTAGGATTTTGGTTTGAAAGAGAACCATATTGACGATGCTATAGAGAATTAATCATTAATGTGAGTCGGGTGAAGCCACCATAGTTATTTTTGCTCGAATCCATTACATGAAATTTCTATGATAGGTGCAAATATTAATATGTATTTGGTCCAATACATATTATTTTGAAAAGTGAATTTAAATAGTGTCAATTTCTTAACAGTTTCTTATTCTGATTAAATAATTATATTTATTAGAAAATATGAATGAATTGTTAAAATTTGTGCTAATTATAATCTTTACAATTGAAGTATACGATAGAACTTTATAAAAATAAATAAACTTATCTTTTATGTTTTGTGATCGGTTGCTTACCTATGATTGTGTTTTTAGATTAGATGTCTAAATACACTAAGACAAAGGACTAAAAAAATTTAATCCAAAATATGTGAACTAAAACCATGATTCTTATGCGCAGTGAATGAAAAATACATTTAGACAAAATTTTATTTAAATTTTCTAAATAAAAATGATACAAGTATTTATTTGATAATGTTAATATTTGATACATATTATTTGTGATCAGTTATAATGAGGCAGCATAAACATTATATTATTTAATTAGTATAATTAGTACAGTTATGTTCAAGAAATATAAGTATAATTGCTGGAAGCTTAATTACATCATTTAATTCAAAGAGAAATGCATTTATTTTCAAAGCAAAATTTATGTTAATTATAAAATGACCTTATTATTAACACTTTTGAATATTTATAAAAAAGAAAACAATATATTCTTCTTACTAAGTTATTAATGTTAACAAATTTATAATATATTAACTAATTATATTATTTAAACACTTTTCACAACAAATTTAATCACCACGAATGCATGCATGATAAATCTGTTATTATTTTTGTATTAATAACAATATGTTTTTTTAATTTTTGATAATCATGTTGTAATTATTTATTAATGAACTTTTTCGGACATTATAGTCTCACTATAAATAAATATATTTAAAAAAAAACATAATATATATATATATATAATATATATATATATATATATATATATATATATATATATATAATATCATATAAATATTTTTTTTTCGAGTGTAACTCGGTAATTTTATATATTTTTTTTATGATAGTTTATATTAAACTTTGTTAAGATTAAATAATGAGTTATTAAATTATTGATATTTTGTTTGTTTAGAAAAAAATATATTATGTTAATTTAGGGTTATAGTCATTTAATCATTTTAGATTAATATAGAATTATTTTGTATATGTAATCTATGTTAAAAGATTTAAATACAACTATCATTTTTAAAAAATACGTTTTAATAGAAAGATATTAAATTGTATAACTTTTTAGAAAAACTCCATATGTACTTATGTATGTCTAAATGTTAAATATTAAGTATGATAGTATGATACTAATTCTGAAAATTTTTCTGTTATCTTTTAATGATAATAATAGACAGCATATGATATGTTATTTGATCATTGATATGGTTAGGAAAAAACAAGGAAGACGGAGAGAATCTAGAAATGCCCATTTGTTTGTGATAAATAAAAATATATTCTGAAAAAATCAGCCAAAAATTAATTTTTATTTTTATATAAATCTAAATGGTAAAGGAAGGTTAAGAGAGAGAAAGAGAGAGAGAGGAGTGATGAAAAAGCAGAGAATAAAAAGAGACCGGATGTTGACAAATTTCATGTCACTGTTCTTAGAAGGTCGTTTGTTTGTGTGAAGATTTCTTATCTGGGATCTCTCTCTTTAAAAATGTTTCTCTCTCTAAGAAAAAAAGGTCCATTCTTTCTTCTCCTAATTGTGTGAGTGTTCTTTGAGAGAGAAAGAGAGAGAAGGAAGAGTGGCTGGCCCAGCAGATCGAAATCTCTTCCTTTTCTTCAACCTGATGACGATCTAAGCTCCTTCAATGGTGTTGCAACAACACCCTCTTTGTTATTTTCTCTTATAATTGTTATTGGTTTGAGTTCTAGTTACCTTTTTGGGCTTCAAATAGTGGGAGACTAAGAAGGCTCTGAATTTTTTTCTCTCTCTATCTCTCTCTCTCTCTGATTGTGTTGGTGCCTTGAATGGTGGAATCTCCATGGGATTCTTGAAAGAAGGTGTTTAGAGGATGTGGGTCTGAGGTAAATTTTCTTTTACTCTCACTGATTTTTTTTTTATTAATTTATGTATTTATGTATGGGTATATATATACAATTTTTTGTTTTTTTTTTTTACTTTGTGAATGCTGGTTTTGTTTGTTTATTTCCCGTCCTTTATTTTCTGTGATGAAAGTGGAGAATTCCTTGGATTATGTTGTTGGAGAGATTGTTACTCCAATTGACTCCGGTGCGCACATGTTTTCATTTTTAATTAGGCTTTGAATTTTGGTGATGGAAAGTTCCGATACTTAATTTTAGGCTTTCAAATGCTTCTTCAGGTTGAAAGCATCCACAGCTGTGTTGGTTTAGATAATTGCTGTAGTGGATCTGCTTACTTGAATTTTGTCATTCATTTGTCCTGTGCTTGGTCCTTCAATCTTTCTGCCTCTGAAGTTTGAATTGAAGTGAGGGACCAGTGTTCACTAAAATTTTGGGTGACTTTATGATGTGCCTTGTTTGTAATTGCTCTGGAGATTTTTCATCTACTATTTACAAAGATTTTGGAAATTTCACAGACCTGAGATGAATTGGTGAAATTTGAATGTGTTTCATGCATGTGAAAGCATTGATAAAACTGTGTTATAGAAGGTTGTCTACTTTGCCAAGATTTAGGTTTATTCACTTGTGCTTGTGCTGCTACCTTTATGCATATATTTCAGCTTTTGTTTGCTTTGTTAGGATAATCAATGAATTTGTAAATCTTTTCTACATTCCTACCAAATGTGGTTTTGTGGATTTGGTTATTACTCCCATAGAGTGATTATTACTGGCAGGGTGATGGTTGTGTTCAACTGTACTAATTGACCTATGGCATTCTTGGGCAAAGTTCTCAACAACAAAATATTCAAATACACCAAGAAAATCTAAAGGGTATTCAATATAATGAAGTGTTTCCAGATTGGGGTAAAAGAGGCCATTTTATATTGTTTGGATCGGTGGTTTAGATTGACTTCAAATTTATTATCGCATCTTTAGCGAATTGTGGGAGGTTTGCTGTTGTCGGTTTGTCGTTACAATAATAATGATCCCTACTGTAAATCTTTTGAAGTAACGGTAATGCATTTACGCATTTGGCGGTTGAACACCTTCTTTTCAAGGGAGTTGCATTCCTATCTACATCCCTTAGTATTGATAATTTGTGTTATGTTCCTTTCTTAAATTCACTTCAAATTTATTGTTGCATCTTTAACAAATGGTGGGTGGTTTGCTGGTCAATGATTGTTGTCGATTTGTCTTAACAATAATAATGATCCCTATTGTAAATCCTTTTATGTGTCAAAGCCAGCACTAGTGAAACGGTAATTCATTTACGTATTTAGTGGCGTAAAATCCTCTATTCAAGGGTGTCTCAGTTCGATCTGCAACCAAAGAATTTGTAATTTTGTGAATCTGAACTGGTTATGGTAATGTGAACTAGTAATTGTTATATCCTACAATAATTTTTAATATATTACATATTCTATATGGCTAACATGGAAATTCTTAAATGCATGTCATTCATTTCTATATTGGATGAAGTACATACACATTTTCTTGTACCATAAAAGTTGATGCATGATGTTAAAAGTAGTAGCTCTGATTCATAGTGTATTTCACAAAAATTAGCTCAAGTATCATCATGCATTTAAAGGCTTTTAGCTTTACTGACTAAAAACTTTACATTACTCGAAATAGAAAGAAATAGGTCATAATTGCAACTGGTCAAGATTTAAGATGCATGTCATAGGAATATGTACATGTGATGTGAGGGAGTGAATGGGGTTTTATAGGCGGGGTTTGAAGAATCCAATTCTTTGTTTTGACACCCTTATTTTTTGGATAAACTGAACTGAAGTGCACAAAATTCAATCTATCCAATTCTTACCATGTTCATCTTTGTGTGTTGAGAAGTTTACTAAACCATTCAAGTGCTATTCAATTTTTGTTAAAAAGAGAAAGTTTCTGGATAATCTATTTGTGAGATTCTGTGCTATCATTCCATGTTACGCCATTGAGTCTGGATTTGTGTTATTCAGTTGTTTGACTGTTTTTTATTGATGGGGTTTGTGGTAGTTGATATACACTGCAGCATCTGAAATGTTAATTTGTTCTCAAATACTTATTTGCATGTTACTGATCAATCATCAGGAATGGGAACCAAAGTTCAGAATCTTCCAGGATATTACTCAATGAGAGATCTTAATGAGGAATCCAGCAGTTGTGGCTGGCCCCTATTCTATGGGGATAAATCGCTCTCAAATGGGCAGTACTATAATAGTTATTTGCCAAGTTCTGCAACAGATGCATGTTCTGGATATGATAGGGATGCTGTGAAGCGGATGATGCTCGAGCATGAGGCCATATTTAAAAATCAGGTAGGAAACTTCTAGTTTTGAACTTTGTCTTCGTGATTGCCGCATGAAGAATTTGTATGGTGTGGATTCAGTGTGTTTTGGATCGAGTCTTGTTAGTTCAATTTTTGTTGCATTTTTTTTAATGCATCTTAGAGATCTCTGTCTTAAACTGTGTTATTTTTCAGTAGTTGCAGCAGGAGCTGATAACTCAGTAACTTATTATGTTGCAAGATTAAGTTCACTCAGTTTTAGATTTCCTGTATCATGGTTCAAGTGATGTTTTTTTAAGTATAATTTCTTTTGTATGCCATGATTATTGAACCTTTTGATATATTTAAACAATGTACTTCCAAGCAGGTATATGAACTTCACCGTTTGTACAGAATACAAAGGGATTTGATGAGTGAGGTTAAAAAGAAAGAACTAGACAGAAACCAGATACCGATTGAGGCATCGTGTTCCACAGGTCAAATGGCATCTCAATTAACAAATGATGTCGGACAAAAATGGCATATTCCTTTGGGAAATTCTAGTTGTGCTAAAACATCTGTGTCAGGAGTTGAGGGCATTCATTCTCCTTTGGATTCGATGAAAGGGATTGGCAAACAAACAAGTCCGTTTCCATCCCCAAATGGATGTAGTTCAAAAGATGTTGAGGTGCTTGAGTCCAGACCCTCGAAGGTGAGGAGAAAAATGTTTGACCTTCACCTCCCTGCTGATGAGTACATTGATACCGAGGAAAGCGAAAAGCTCAGTGATGAAAAGACGAGTGATCCATCTTTCTTTCTTCCTGATCGAAACTGTAAAAATGGGAAGGAGGGTGATGGGGAACATTTTTGTGGCAATGGTGAGAAGACCGGCAATCAAGACACTTCAAGATCTGAGCAATCTTTAAAGAGAAGAAATGGTTTGGCTGACTTAAACGAACCTCTTCAAGTGGAAGAAACGTACAATTCTCCATATGTTCTAGTTCTGGACCGTAATCCCTGTCAAGGGGAAGCTGAATGTTCTGATCTCTCTGCCGCTCCCAAACCAAAGTCAGAGTTTTTTGGTTTATCTAGGGAACAATTGCTCAACTCAAGTCATGGAACTGACAGTTGGGCTCAAAATAATGGTTATTTGGAGAACAATAGGGGTGGAAAAGGGTGGTATCAATCAGTACCTGGGGCAGGTTAGAGAATGAATTACTGTACATTATGCACTTTGTTGCCTTTCTTCTGGTTTCTTGTTTATGAACTATTTTTTAGTAGTAGGAAAGTTAAATTTTTTTTCTCTAAGTAAAATTTAAATCTGTTTCCTTTGTGTTTCTATATGTTTGGAGTACATTTGTCTTTCTTATCTGGCAACAATCACCATTGATATTTACTTCTGATTATAATTGTTCCATGACAATCATGTTGCTAATATTGACAGGGAAAGCTAATAACAGCACACAATCTGGTCCACACGTCCTCAGACTGGAGAAATCACCTTTATCTTCCCAAACAATACAAGATGCATTTAGCAAATTTCATGAACCTGCATCTGATTATATTAATGGTCGAAACAAGGCCGACATCTGGAGGGAAAAGACAGTTAGTGATTTGCATATCAGTGAAAGAAATCATGAATTCTCCATCAACAAGCATCCTGAGTCTGTGATACCATTACTTAGACCTGGTCTTTTTGGAGCTGCTCCTTCCTCTGATTTATCCAAGTCTTGGTCTCATTCAGCTTCTTCTTGGGAAATGGCCAATAGCAGCCTAAGCCAGAGGTTGATGTCAATTCAGACACCTCCATGTCATGCATCTGGTGCTTTGACTAGAATTTCCCAGTCACAAAGCAATGGGATTTTGGAAGAATGCTGGCCTCTAAATATGAATTCCAAGCCTAACACAGGTTCTCGTTGTGATGCGCCTCTACAGAATGGATTTTTCCCTGGGTCTTCATCTGGCTCAAAGGAACCATCAATGAACATCTCTTCTATTAGCTACGACTATCTCAATCATAAAAATGACTTTAAGATAATCCCCGATCACTTTATCAACAATGTTCCATCCAAATCCTGTAAGGGTTCAGATTCAAATTGTAATAACATGAAGTCTGGAAAAGATATTGACTTGAATGTTCTGCTTCCGAATGGTTCATCCAACAACTTTGTTCCCCAGTCAAGCATTGTTGGGATGATGGATGGAGAACAGAAGAATGAGGAGTGTCATGTTGCGTTACCCTGGCTTAGAGGAAAGACAACATGTAAGAATGGAGTACAAAACTCTGCAGGAGAGTCAGGTTTATTCCATGCTGCCTCATTGTCCAAAAAAGATGACATTGAGGTGAGGATGACAGAGGTGTATGAAAGCTCTAGGGATAAGAAAATTCTTGGTGTTCCCATATTTGAGATGCCTCGTATTTCTGCCAAGGAGTTGTCCTCAATCACTTCACAGTCTGTATCAAATCATAATCCATCTGAAGTAAAAGCAGTGGAAAATAAGAAAAAACAGATATTTGATATCAACTTGCCTTGTGATGCTGCTGCTGTTGAGTTGGACAAAGAAGCATTCACTGAAACTGCTGCTAGCAAGACAAGATCTCCTACAAAAGCAGACTCTAGAAATCAAATTGACCTGAACTTGAGTATGAGTGAGGATGAAGGATCTTTCACAACCATACCAAGTGACAATGTAAAAATAAAGGCAGATATAGATTTGGAAGCCCCTGTTGTTCTTGAGACAGAGGAGGATGTTCTTTCCGCAGAAAAACCACTTGAAACTTCTCTACAGTCATCGCAAGTCCTAAAACATTCAGTTGAACAGTCAAAGGATAATGAACTTATTACAAATGCAGCAGAGGCAATTGTTGTCCTGTCAACTCTTTCCTTTGATGAAGTGGATGGTGTGACCAGTGAAAGTTTATCAGAAGGTCCAAAGGTGGACATGCTAAATTGGTTTGCGGACATAGTTTCCTCATGCAAAGATAATATAGAGGGAAATTGTGATGTTTCAAGGGAAAAAGATGCTGAGGACAACGAGCAGCGTTCATCTGGAGGATTGGATTACTTTGAGGCAATGACATTGAACTTGCCATACACCAAGGAAGAAGACTACATGCCCAAGCCTCTTGTTCCTGAAAACTTCAAAGTGGAAGAAACAACTACTTTGTTACCAACTCGGACACGAAAGGGGCCAGCAAGGAGAGGGCGGCAGCGAAGGGACTTCCAAAGGGACATTCTTCCAGGCCTTGCATCTTTATCAAGGCATGAAGTAACAGAAGATCTTCAGACATTTGGTGGGATCATGAGGGGAACAGGTTATTCATGGAATTCCGGATTAACTAGGAGAAGCTCATCAAGGAATGGTGGTGGCCGGGGGAGGCGGCGGACACAGGTTGCCCCCTCTCCCCCTACACCGGTGGCAACAAATGAGACTAGCACCCCACTGATTCAGCAGCTTAATAACATTGAAATTGGATTGGAGGATAGAAACTTAACAGGTTGGGGCAAGACAACAAGGAGGCCCCGCCGACAGAGGTGCCCGGCCGGTAACCCTCCATTGATCCAGTTAACCTAATCACTACTAAGAGGCTTAACTTTTAGATGACAGTTTATAGAGGTAAGCAGTGCCGGTTTTTATATTAATGGAACACATGATGTTTCTCAGGCATGAGGATTTCTCTTGTAAATTTCTTCAACCCGTATTTGGGTATATGCTTGATTCTCAGTCTTTGGGGTGGTAACAACTTGTATTATTCTTAAATAATGTTGCATGATTTCTTCTCATTTTTTCTTTATAGAACTGTTGAGATATATACAGTGTTCCTTCACTTCACTGCTCTCTCACATCCTAGGATTTTTATCAATGATTTTATGATTACAGTCTCACTCTGCATGAGTTGATCCTTCATTTTAATATAATAGGATTTATATTAGCTTACATTTCTTGATGAGTTTATTAGCTGACATCACAGGGTATTAGATTTGTTCCTTTGCTATGAATATGTATGGTCATAATGTGGTCCCAAAACACAGCTCATCTTGTTGTGTAATGATAGATTCAATAAAATGTATTTTGTTGTGTAATCTTTAATGAAATGTTTGTATGTCAAGGAACCGTAGGTATAAATTTTTCCCATTATTTTAAAATCCTTATTATTCTACCTTTCTTTTTTTCAAAAGCATGTGCAAGGTTTTCTCTTCTAGTTCTATTATGGTCCATTTGAAGCTGGTCAATGGTAGGTGGAGGAAAAAAATGATGAAGCTTGTCTCATAAATGTTGGAATCTCAGAAATATCATAGTTTGAGGAACACACGAGTAAATTATAAATTATTGGAGTATGTTGCAGTGCAATGTATCTCTCCCTCTGTGTTAATCTGAGAAGAATGCTCCCATAGTGTGATACATGAATGATTTGTTAATTTTGTTGCAGGTTGGTTGGTTTAAAAAGTACCAAAATACTAAAATTTAGCACAAAGAGTGCTCTTTGTGTAGCAGAAAGACATTTGTTTTACTATTAAATCTACATTTGAGCTTAAGATGACCATCATTAAGTCATAAGTGGAAGTTTCATTTGTTCTCTAACTTGTTTATATGTTTTAAGGGGATTCTGTTACCCTCAAATAGGTTTTAAAGTGTTTAAAAACATGTTATAAGAAAACAAAAACTAAGCAAATACAAGAAAAAATAAGCACTAAATCTCTATTAACAAGATTGTCTCAGTTACCCTTTACAACTAGAGACAAAAAAATCTCTACAGATACTTTGGGAGAAGAAAATAATATTATTTTTTAGGTAAAATTATTATATGTGAAAGTTAAATTGAGAATTCTTTTTTTATTAATTTCTCTACTGAATTAATTTTAATTCTTGAGAAAAGTTTGTTTTTAATGTCCCTTGCAACAAGATAGGAATGCAATGGGTAAGATAAAAAATGAGTGGTGTTCCATGTAAGTAAAATATAAAGCTAAAAGCTTAAAATGATAATTGGTTCTATAATTTTCCTCTTCCCACATGAGGGAGGAAATACGTTTCAAATATTAAAACATCAATATATTTAAAGAATTTTATCAACACTAATAATTTTAAGATAGATAAATAACTTAAATTTTAGATTTTTTTTTTTAAATTATACATATTAATATTATATGACAAAACTAGTAAATATTACTTGCAGTTGTCACATATTAAAAACACAATAACATACAAATTTTGATACATAAAAAATACTAACTCAAACCTATTTTTCTTAACTAAAATATTTAATTGCATTCTAAATTTATATAAACTGTTAAACAAGACAACTTAATATTCATTCCAATTTTCTATCTGTTCACTCTATTTCTTTATGAAAAGATACTCTTGTGCAAATAATCTCATCTCTGTTATGTACAGAAAGGTACATGAACAATAAAAGAAGATAATTGAGGTGAAGCTTTTGAATGGTTGACTCAGAAAAAACCAAAACAGAGGCATGCTAACATGTTTGTCTATCCCTGACCATATTTGTGTCACGAAATGGGCTCTCTGTTTTCGATGCCCTTTACTCCTCTATTCACCTCATTAAATAATACATAACATATCACCCTATTAATGATAATTGATTCTAATTCCTGATTTTTTTCAACCTAAATTAGGAATCCTAAATATATGCAATTATTACAAATATGCCATATTATATAACAGCAGATAATTGTCTAGCAGATTTATTGCCTAACATCCCCCCGCAAATTGATGTGGGTGGTCAAGGAGCATCAATTTGTTAATAAGAAACTGGTGTCGAGGACGAGGAACAGCCTTGGTAAATATATCGGCAAGCTGAAGTT
>Ga0214542_1003996_pt1 | contig 29552 bp, 10 predicted proteins | sample CNSS1metaG_FD_160096 | JGI IMG/M metagenome (GOLD analysis project Ga0214542, IMG submission 160096) | Root nodule microbial communities from cowpea collected in UCLA plant growth center, Los Angeles, California, USA - CNSS1 | ecosystem: Host-associated > Plants > Roots > Nodule | place: USA...
TATATATAACTATAAACAACATATAAAGAGGACTCCATTTTTTGTGTCAACATTTCAAAATATCAATTTTACCCTTTAAAATATAATTATTTATAAAATTTTTGAAAATTGATGGTTACTTAAAATCGTCTATCTATACTCTTCTCTTTTTCTCTATTTATCAACAGTTATTCTCTCATCTTTTCTGTTATTATATTTTACTTTATTTTAAATAAATATAATTTTATTTTATATATTATAACTTAATAACATTATATTATCATCACCTATTAATATAATATCATGTATATTTAAAAAATGCATCCACTTTTCATAATTCCAACTTTATCCTTTATAATGTAATTATTTATTAAATTTTTAAAAATTAACAGTTACTTTTACAAATTTTTATAAAACTATTTACTTTTTTTTTTCTTTTTTCTCTTATTCATCAACCGTTATTTTCTTATATTTTCTCCATACATTTTACTTTATTTTTGATAAATATAATTTTATTTTGTTTATTAACTTAATAATATTACAATATCATCAACTACTAATATTATATCATGCATATTCAAAAAATGTGTACACACAGGCGCGCTAATGCCTGTGTTATGCTAGTTTTTTTTAATATATATAATTATATTTTCTTGACAAAAATTTTATCTTTTATTTTATTTTATAATCTTATATATATATATATATATATATATATATATATATATAGATGGATAGATAGATAGAGAGAGAGAGGTGTGTGGAATTTATATTATGATAATATTTTTATTTATAAATACAAATTTCTGAAAATACATTTAGAAATAATAGAACGATTACCATTTATGTTAAATTGCCAAATTGGAAAGCAAGTGTGTATGAGTCTGTTTTATGCTTTACAAATTGCTGGACTTTGACTAAAGAGAAAATAAATAAATGTCATTTTTCTTTACCTAAACTAAACTAATGGAAATTTATTCTCTAGAAAAACGAATTGTTTTACCTAATATTTAAATTTGTAAAAAGTGTAATAGCTATATTTTACGTATTTAAAAAAAAAAAAAAAAGAAATCGTCATGGTATTAAGTTTTGTAACACCAATTTGTCAATATAATTAAGGATTGAAGGTCCCTTTGAGAAACATTTTTCTAAAGACTTTTAGAAAAAAGAATATTTTTTTTCTTCAAAATACTTATATATATATATATATATATATATATATATATATATATATATATAAACTAATTTCAAAAAATACTTTCATATAGATTTTTAAAATTTTATAATTAACTAGTGCATAAATTAGCTTTAATTTATGAAAACGTTTAATTGGAGTTTTTACTTTTATTTGTTTCTCTTAAATTTCGTATGAAGTTTTAACGTTAAAATTTATTCTTGAAATCTAATTTAACATTAGATTATAAAGTTGAATAGCTTAGTTTGTATTTTTATTTTATGTAATTGGTCACTAAATAAAATTTTGCAAACTTTTAAAAACTTAAATTGCTGTCAAAGTGTTAAAATAAAAAATTTGTTTGTTAAATAAGTAATTATGCACATCAAATATTGATATATTTCATCATTTTAATACAATAATTAAAAAAACAATTTTAGTGTAAAAGTTTTAGTTTTATTTGAATGACATTAGGGATAAGGATAATTTGTTGTAATTGTTGATGTATTTAATAAGAGAATTAAGATTAATATAAAGTCAACCTCGAGAGAAATTTTTATTTTTTATTTTTTATATTATAATTTTAAAATCACTTAATTCAATATTAATAACATTAATTTTTATTTTTATTTTCTTTTTCTGTCATGCATAGATAGGATATTCTTCAGATTATATGGCTTGGGGTTTGTGAGACTACATGGTCGAGAGTACTTCTTAAAGTACCCGACCCAATCGAGTACATGTCGGCCTTACAGGAAGACATGTGCTTGAACCATACCAATGTGCTAAGTCAGCCTAATTGCCATTCAAAGAAGATAAATCTGGGGTTAATTAACTTATTTTGATTAATAGATAATTAGGTGAACTAAACAAAACCCAAACCAGTTAAGGCCCACGAACCCTAGTATAAAAGACACATTTTACGAAGTACATGATTACATTATTCTTTCTAACATTGACTCTCTAACATCTGATATCTTGGACTAGCTTTGGCATCAGAATATCTTTTGCAGGCATCATCTCCCTTTTGTTTGTGACCCGGAGATAAGTTCCCTTTGAAGTCGAGTCCGTAGATCCTTGAAGTTGTTCAAGCGACTTTGGAGAATATAGTTCAATCTCGTAAGATTACATTTTAATAAAGATGATGACAATTTTTAAACATAAAATACATGCTTAATTATCTTAATTATTAACACAGTTCATTAATATAAAACTAACGTAATTAAAACACTTATTTTGTTTTATATTTTTACATGTATATAAATACTTTTATTCACTATAAAAAATACTCTTATCGCAATTCAACTACCATATGACTTTTTATAAATATAGGATACATCAATAATTTAATTTGGAACATGTATCTATGTCGGATATGTATCACTGTTGGATACTTTAAGATATCTTATTAATACTTATCAACCAAATATATAATCTATAAAGTAGTAAAACTTTTATAATGACAATAATTTATAATTTTTTATTTTGATAATTTTTAATACATATGATTTTAATTTGAATTCACGTAATAATAATTATATATTTATCATATTTTAAAAAAAAAATTATATGTTTTATAATTTACATATATCACTATCTGAATAGCATATTATATATATATATATATATATATATATATATATATTAATTCTCCATGTTTAAAGAATTTAATAAGATTAAATTAATCTTAAACTTGGAAATTTTCTTAAAATTTCTCCTCGTACTAATTTCCCATTTACCCTGTCAAATCAGACTAAGAATTTATATGGTAATAAACTAACCAATCTGTCCAGAATTAACTAACAAACTAATAACCTCTCATAAACTAACTTACAAACTGACTAATGGATCTCAAAAAGGTGATTATTTCATGAATTCTTGTGCAAAAGATAACACAGAAGCAGAAAAAGGATGGCATTGATGAAGGATTACAGCAAAATCTTTTCTGAGGGGATCTCATTCATCATAACAAAAACAGCAACTTTCACTCTACAATTGTGAGATATGAAGGGTTGATAAGATAAAATAAACAAATATCTCATAAAGTACACTTGTAAAATCTAAGTACAATGTAGATGATGGATCACATTGTTTCTCCTTTAGCAGTAGGAGTAAAGAGTGATGTATCAGTAAAAGAAGCAGCATAGGTGCTTCTGCTCATCTGATCAAAAGAAGAAGATTCAAGTAAATTTAAGAACTCATCAAAACCCTCTTCAGAACCTGTCTCTCCTGGCCTTCTCAACTCATCTGGCACACCAACACCTCCCTCCAAAAACCTCACGACCTGTCTCATGCTAGGCCTAATACTGGGAGAACCATTTGAACACAAAAGCCCCAATTTCAACACCATCACCACCTCTCTTTCATTGAAAACACCATTCATTCTAGGGTCCACCACATCAAGTATTCTCCCTTGCTTGTACTTGTTCCACACACAATCAACCAAAACCAAATCCTCTGGCATTGCCTTTGGCTCTAGTGGCCTCAACCCACATGCCACCTCAAGTAAAACTGCACCAAATGCAAAAACATCTGAACTAGGTGTGGCCTTCCCTGTCCTAGGCACCTCAGGTGCCAAATACCCTAATGTCCCCACCACCCTTGTGGTACTTGGGTTAGCACCATGTTCATACAACCTTGCCAATCCAAAATCTCCTAATCTTCCATTTAGTTCACCATCTAGCAGCACATTACTAGCCTTAACATCTCTGTGTATCACCACCTGCTCATACCCCTCATGCAGATACAAAAGAGCAGAAGCAACATCCTTAACCACCTTAAACCTCTGCTCCCAACTCAGGATTCTTTCTGGTTCATCAAACAGGTACTTGTCCAAGCTCCCATTAGGCATGAAATCATACACAAGGAGGAGGTCACCACGCCGGCGACACCACCCCAGAAGCTGTACCAGATTCCGGTGGCGGAGCCTCCCTATGCTGGCTATTTCTGACACAAATTCCCTCAGGCCTTGTTTGGAGTCGTGTGAGATTCTCTTGACAGCAACTTGGGTGTTGGAATTTGGCAATGTTCCTTTGTAGACACTCCCAAATCCACCTTTTCCAAGCAGCTCTTTGTCCTTGAAACCTTTTGTTGCTTTCTTCAGCTCTTGGTAGGAGTACCTGTGTGGCCCAATCTCAAGCTCCCAAGCTTCTATAACATCAGCATTCTTGTACCTTCTGTACATGTAGAAGCCGAGTAAGACAGCAAACAATGCAAGAACAGCGCCAGAAACTAAAACCCCAATTATCAGAGACGTGTGTTTCTTCTTTGGCCCTGGAAGGTGCGGGAGGGAAGAGAGATCAAGGGGTGGAGCTGGCCCATTGATTTTGAAGCTCCAACCCAAGATGTAATGGGAGCTAGCAAGCAACCCTGTTGATGCAGAGAACCCTACATACATGGAATCCCTAAGGATTGGTGAAAGATCCACAGGAAAAGACAAGAGTGGTCTTGTGGGTTTGGTAGAAGATGAAGAAATTGTGACATTAATAACATTTTGAGCAGAATCATAATCAACCCAAACCAGAATAGGTTGCCCACTTTTGAGAGTGAGATTCTGTTTGTCTGAATCATGATCCCCAGTGTAGAACCCAGCAGGAGCAGAAGCATTGGATACCAAGCTATTGATGTCAATTCCAACATGGTTATCATTGATGTCCGCAAACTCAAAATCCTGGGCTGTGTCAAACTCAACAGCAAAAAGGTGGTTGGAGAAGTTCCCTATGCTGCTTGAGTTAAGCAGACCAAGATACTGGCTTGGATGAGCCTTCAGATCCTTGGAAGCTGCAATTGTAAAAGCAAGGCCATGCCCTCCAAGCTTTGGAAACTCAGGAACAATAGCCAGAGCAAAAGAGGAAGAAAAGGAGAGAGCTTTACCATCACCGGTGTTCTTGAACTGAAGAGCAGTTGGAAAAAAAGCATGACCCATTACTTTACTTGAATCATTTGTGAGTTTCAGTATCCCATTATGCTCAATTTCTGCTACACCATCAAGGGTCATGTTGCTGCTATCCAAACCCTTGAATCCGGCATAGAAGATCTGGTTAGGCTGAGAAGAAACTGGGACCAGAAGGAACAGCAACAAAGACAAGAGTCCGAGGAACATGTTGAGGTTTGCCATGAAACAAGAATCAAGGACTGTGATTGATTACAACAGCTTGAGCCTTATGGGTTCAAAATAGTAATTGCTATGAATATAATAGAGTGGGAAAAAAAGGTGGCATAATTAAAAAATGCACATTTTGCTCATTTATGAAGGAGTTGGTGAAAGGGAAGAACTTGAGAATGTGTTTTCCACAGGGAATAGTGCGAATACACTCAACTTTGCTTGTACTTCTTATGAGATGTAAGAAAAACAAATTAATTTATACTGATTTATAGAAGCAAGTTAGTACAATTTTTATTTTCACAAAAAACTCGCTTTCCAAAAAAAGAATTTCCCCACCGAACCCGTTTGCATTTTGTTTTCTCAAATAGCACCGATTATTTTTCAAGGTGGGAATTGGACTCCCCACTCCACTTAGAGCAAAAACTATAGAAATTCAATTTGTGGGTAACTGGACTTTTGGAAGAGGATTTAGATTTTTTTTTATATTTTTTCATTATTCTTCTTTTTATAAAAAGAAATACTTTTTTTTTTCTGAAATTTAGTTTTCTAGAAATCGAATTTCGATGAAATTTTTACTACCAGTCCAACTAAATAGAGTTTAGAATTTGGGTTTTTCCAATCTTGAAGAATGGTGATCCTTCTTATTTGGGAAATTAAATTCTCTTAAAGTTTATTTGAGTAATATATTTTTTTTCTGGATCTCTATTATTTAGAGAAAAATTTCCAAGTTAGTAAAGTGTGGTATTTATTTATACTCTTTTTTTTAGAAACTCTATTGAAATTCAGTTTTCGGATGACCCAAATTGAGGAAAGATATTTTTTATATATATTTTCTTTTTCATTTTTTCCCTTGTAACAAAAAAAAAATCCAAATCTAAAATTTAATTCTCCAAAATTTGAATTTTGATAAGATTTTGGTCATCGATCAAGTTATAAATTCAACTCTTAAAAAATCGAATTTTCCTATTTAATAATGATGAGTCCTACTTAGAGAAAAAGTTAAATATATTTTTTATTTCTAAATTATTATAAAAAGTTAAGTTTAGTTTCTAAAATAAATTATAAAGTATTTAGTTCATATAAGTTATATTTTAGTTCATTATGAAATTTCATTTGTCATAATACTCCATATATCATTTATTGTTTTACATTAAATTTTTACAAAGTATAATATCTAAATTCATTATAATTTGATTTAACAATTTTTTAAATAATGAGAAAAAAAACATATTTAATGTTTAGAAAAATAAGTTTCTCGAGAAAAGTTCCAAGTTCGTATTTGTTTATACTATTTTTTTTAAAGGAACTCTTAAAGTTATTTTTTCTTGAAACTTATAAAATAAGCATAAGAAAATATAACAAATGAAATCCCAATTAATATTTTTTAAAATTAATTAAAAGCTTTGAGTCAAATAAAAGGTTATATTTTAAAAACTGTACATTACTGTAGCAAATGAATTGAAGACTATGTTGTATTGTAGGATTAGGAATGAACAGTAAAGTTAAAACTGTGGGTTTGCACAGAACAACCAAGTGGGGAATAACAAAAGTCCAAGATTTGAATAATGGTTCAAAATAGTTTAGAACAGACATGTCATATATAATATATCTTTGTGATCCTTAAGAAACTGAAAGAAACCTACCTGTGATGTCATTAGTTTTCTTTAATCTTTTTTAATCTTCAGTTTTCAAATTCATCATTTTCAGTTCTTTTGGGTTGATTTTAGTGGAAAATGATGATGGTTTCCACCTGAGAATGATATATATGCTCAATAATGATACATATATTCTTTAAAGAAAACATTCCTAATGTTCTATAGAAAAGTATCATAAATAAAAATAAATATTTTTTCCTAATATTTATAAAAATACTAAATAAATTAATAGCTTCAAAATATAAAGTTTTTACTATTTTATGTTTAATAAGTAAGAAGATCGGTTAAAACATTTGATAACAGATACAAGATCATAATAGAGTAAATTATGTAATAAGAGAAACAACTGAATTCAATTTTTGGACTAATCCAACTTTATTTTAAATAATAACAAAATTATTAGGGTTAAATATATTTTTGGTCCTAAGTTAATTTTGGAATTAGTTCCTCTTCGAAATTTTATACCAATTTAATCATTCATCTTTAAAAATGTATGGATTTAGTCATTCTTACCAAATTTTGTTAAGTTTATTTGACATTTTAAACGCATTTTATGATAATATTTGAGTTAACATTGAAGCGAAAATGTGTCAAACGGTGTAAACAATTCAAATATTATCATAAAATGCGCTTGAAACGTCTGATAAACTTAACAAAAGTTGGTAAATAATTCAAATACTATCTTGAATCACCCACTTTCGTGTACATATTTACCTAAATGAATAATCTGATATATAGACGAATTTTTCAATTGCGACATCTTAATACAAAATATAAAATATATGGTTTTTACGTAATATAAAGTATTTTAAAATATTACATAAATATACAAAAAAAACATACATACACATATTGATGAGAAAAAATGTGTGATGATAAAAAATATCAATGTCTTTTATCTTTGAAAATCACTTTAATAGAAAAATAAGATAGAAATCATCAACATAATAATATAATATGAAAACTTCAAAATCAGAGAAAAATCATGACCATTGTTGTTTAATGACAACAAGAGAATAACATTATGTGAATTTTTTTACAACATAGACAACTTTCTCATGTTCTTTGGTCTCAAGTATATTCACATTGCACAAAGCAAGAATTTTGTAAGACCCACTTTTTCTGCATTTAATGTTTAAGGGTCTGGCCTTATCTGTTGGGCTTAAGGCCAGCCCATAGGGTGCCCCAAAACCCTTTTCCAACCCTAATCCCTTTCATTCTGCCCTCATTTCGCAAGACAACCCATTTTCCTCACTCACTCTTCTCTCTTTCCAGAACTTTGCTAGGGTTTGGCCTTATTCTTCATCAAGCTAGTGAACTCCATTTCTATTCCACTATTTTCAGCTCAAAAAGTTGTTCCTGAAGCTGTGGTGCTCACTGTTTGGGGTTTACCGTTGTCTACAAGTCTCTGTTCAGGTAAGGGAAGCTAAGGTTTCGCTGTTTTTAAGTTACCTTTGCATGCTTGGTCTGTTTTACATTATGGATGTTTCATTCATGTTGTTTGTTGTGTGAAAATACATTGCCTGTGTTGTGGCTGTGATTCGAATCTGGCATTCGCATAAGGGAGAGTTGGTGGGTTCTGTTGAACTCGCCCAGGCGAGCTGTAACGTTCTAGTCGAAAATTATTTATTTAAAACAAAAATAAAGAATAATATATATAAATAACCTCATTTATTAATAACTTCTTTCCCAAAACGCAGGAAAATTTAATTCCAAATTCAACGCGCCAATAATAAATAAAACTGCAGTATTTAATTATTACAAAATTAAACCATCCATAAAAGTATTACAAAATAGACCATATTTCTTCGTAAAGAAAACTACTATAAAAAGAATTACTAAAACTCCCATAGTTGTTCCCCACTCCATCGCTAACCATCCACATGCTCACTTGCATTAACATCTGCTCCCATGTAACAAGTTAATGATCATCGTCAAACACACAGAGATAGGATGAGTTCATTTAAATAAACAACTAAAATATGAAAATCATCAAAACATCTAAAAAATTATAGCACGTATTAGCATTTTCCCTTTCCTTAGTTCCTCAACTTTCAACCCTTAATTTAGACGTCTATTATTTCTACACCCTTTGGGTGAGGTCAAAGATAGATTTTTGCCGCACGAGTGTCTACTCGCCCCTCCGCCTACAGGCCACCACCTGATAGTCCACACGTGGGAATAACTTTGCCACGACCTCTCACCGCGAGACCAAGTGGAGTCCCTCAAAATGAACATAAGTCCGTAGTTGATCCCAGACTACTAAAACTCTATCAAATGCACTGAAGAAGGCAATCATCCAAAACCTCACCAAACGAGCCACGATCTCGCATATTCCACTAGACTTCCTAAACCACCAGGCTACAACCTAGAGTGGCCACGTGTTACCCCAATACAAGATACACTTGTAACTAGGCCCCTAGCCAAAACATCACATCAAGAACATCACCTAAAGTTGTGTACAAATCCTCCTCGCACACTAACTCTACACCGAAACCGCTTGGCGCGCCTTTCACGCTGGTAGGAGGAATCTGGTTCCAGATCGCCTGGCAGGTATCTCACACTGCCAGGCGCCAAACGCCAAACAGCAGTAATGCTGCACCATCACCACCTGGCGGACCCCAACCCTGCCGCCAAGCGCCACGCATTATTCAGGGCTTTTGCTACACAATTCCGCCTGGCAGAACCAACCCTGCCGCCAGACGCCACGCGAGTACAGTTGCCACTGTAACTATTTTGGGACTCCATCGCCTGGCGGGCCGCCCCGCGCCGCCAGGCGCCATACGAGTAGCGCAATGCTACTGGTTTTTAGCATATTAAATAGGTCCTAAGGGACCTCAAATCACACATTACTTCAATATTAGCCAAACCACAGTATTCCATATATCAGATTATGACTAACAAGCAATACATGCACATAATCCATACAATAAATCAATTATCATCATGTTCCCAATTAACCATTCCCTAATCAGTTGGATCCACCACAAGTAGTGTCTTACTACTGCTCTCTAATACATACAATCCATATCAGGTTTCATAATTCAAATTGTACTCATTCTTAAGTTATGGCAGAAGAAATCATGATTTCACTCTTACTATTCCCTATTATCCATATTATAGGTTAACCTTTCTAGCCAACACATAATTACAGTCCAACTATACAGTTCATCGCCCTCTCTCTAAGCCCTTTTTTTATTATTTCATGCATTTGATTCACTCTAACTCTCCCTTACACACATAACACTTACTCCCTCACCTGTTCCAAAGGAATGGAACCCCTGCCAACTACCCCAATTCACGCAGAAACGCGATCAGTGAAAACCCCAAAGAACACAACTCACAAAATCACTCATGACGTCCTCTGTCCTGATGTGTCGCCTGGCGACAGCATTGATGCCGCCAAGCGGTGCATGACCAAATCAGATTCTGCCAGATTCCTTCTGCACCATTCATGGCCCCAATATCCCAAACTCTACCCCCACCATCGAGTAGTCTTAATTTAAAGCGTACACATCATATAGGGTTCATGATATATTCTTATTAACATTATACCCTAGGAACCAACGTATTCAATCAATTACATAATTCATACTCATTCATCATTAACTCCAACGGAACCCTAATTACCCAATTTCATGCAATATACATTCATTCAACATATAAATATTGCCCACAGTCAAATAGACCATAAATTTCATATTCATGAATATAAATCATCATGACAACATCACGGAGAACACAAGAAAACCCAGATCAACAAAAATTGGCTTCCCAGTTCGCATCGCCTGAAGGATCCTCCTCTGCCGCCAGACGTTTCATGAAGAAAACCCAAGAAAAATGAGTCTGAAGCTTGTGTCGCCTGGCGGGTCGCGCGTGACTGCCAGGCAGTTTCTGGAAAATTCCAGAAACTCAAATGAAACTATGATAAAAACAGAAAATGCATTCCCAAACCCTTGATACATCACGATTTCATACAATTAAAGATTAAAACAACCAATAGGAACTCCTCTAACCTGGATTTTTCTCGTGCTAATGCTCTTCCAAAGTCCCTTTGTGATTCCAATTTGATTCCAAGCCTTGACTCCACCCAATCACACTCACTCACTCTCTTTAGGTAATTTTATGCCTCTTGACATCCTTGCCAAACTAGGTTTTAACAAAAAGAAAGTTATTTTGTTCAAGCCACGATTTGAACCCACTACCACACAATTGAAATTCAAGTGCACAACCAACTCAACCAAATCACATTTCATGATAACATTTGTAATCTAGCCCTTTATCCTCTCTTATCACGCCCAAACAAATCCAAAAGAAAATACTAAATTAGATAACACACAATGGCATACTTAGGACTCGAACCCAAGTCCTTTCACACAACTAAGTACTCTTAACCACTTGAGCTAGTACTTTTTCACACCATGACAATTAGCATTTAATTCCATAAAGGCTTTCTCTATTCGCATTTATTAAATAATTATTTATTTAATTATTTAAATTCTTCGAGTCATACACGAGCTGGGTGGTCGCTCAAACGTAAGCTCTCGCTTAAGCGAGGAGCTCTCGCCTGAGCGAGAACAACTGCAACCCATCTCTCTCTCTCTCTGTTTCAAGGGCTCGCCTAAGCGAAGGAAACCTGCTTGAGCGAGATGGGCTAGCTTGAGCAAGACCACGATGTGCCCCTTGTGTGCAATCTCCCCCAGGCGAGAGTTGGTAGCTTGAATGAGGGGTTCCTCTCGCTTGAGCGAGAGCTCTTTAGCTTGAGCGAGAGCTCTTTAGCTTGAGCGAAATTGATAGAGTTGATTGTATTCGTGGGTGTTTCACATGATTGGATGATTAGTGCTTTAAATAGTTTCATTTATGATGCCATGTATGCTCTATATGATTTATTGGGATCTGAATTGATGAGTTTGGTATGAATATGCATATGAAACATGATTGGGTGGTTGGTTGAATATTGACATGAGATTGGTATGCATGACAAATCTATGGTTGGTTGGTGAGACATGGCTATGGTATGAGTTGGACGTAATTATATGAACCTCTTAGTGAGATCTCGTGGTGGTACCTTGTGGGATGGACGTAATTCCATGAACTTCTTGGTGAGAGCTCATGGTTGTGCCTCATGTAATGGATGTAATTCTATGAACCTCTTAGTAAGGTTTCGTGGTGGTGCCTCCGCGTATATAATTAGGTAAGGATTCAAATAAGGATTGTATCCTGAAACTCTAAAGAGTTAGTTAGTCTCACGTAGAGTGTACTGACTCAAGTGGTGAAAGTAGCAAGAGGATCTAGTCTTTGGCAAGATAAAGGCCTTAGATGTTTAAAGATTAACCTTGTGTGTGGTAGGGTGAAACCCATTAGCAATGGCTTTGTAGAGCAGTAGAGGCTACCAGAAGTGCAAGCATCCAGTGAATTGGACCGATTATATATATCCAGATAATTTAGTCTTAGAGTCTTGCTCGTTTGCTATTATATGCTGGGTTTATTTATGTGTTCTTGACTTTTAAATTGCATGCTTAATTGTATGATAAAACCTTTAGTCTAGCTTACCCTTCTCTCTGTGTTTGTGTTCTGTTTGGTTTTCTTTTTGCGATGATCACCAAACCCTTGGTGTGAGCAGATGTGGAGATTCTTGGAGATCAGATGGTGGGGGTGTTGTCGTCAAATCTAGGGGCATTAGTTATGGCACCGGAGAGCACTCCTGAGGCGCTGGTGCCTAGGTGGTATATTACTCTTAGGGCAATTCGTTGATCAATTGTTTCTTTTAACTCTTGTTCAAGGCATTTTGTTGTGCCCTTGGAGTATTCTTTTCAGTATATGGAATAACCATAAAGGTTAATTCTTATATACTTTATGTCTGTGCTTTTTTCTTTTATACTATAAACAAGTGACGTTCTATTTACTAGGATTATTCTATTAATTTGGGATGTTACAAATTTAACTAAAATATCACAACACTCTAATACAAGAGTATAAAAAAAGTCAAATGCAAACTTAAATGTTTGACTTAGGCAACTGAAACCATAAACTTAAAATCCAATATATAATCAATATATCCTACTCTATTGCTTATCCTAGGTGATGGAGACTTTCCATCACATATTATTTTCACCAACTCAATATATATATATATATATATATATATATATATATATATATATATATATTATATTAAGAAATTGTTTCAATAACTTACTTATCTGAATATGTTGTAAATTGCAATGTCGATATAGGTACAAAATGTTTGAAAGATAATCAAGATATATCATTTTTATTTTATTACTTTTGTATAATATTTATATATGTACATATTTTGTATATATTTATGTTGTATTATTTATTATTATAATATTTTCACCAGCTCTTTGATGAATTTATAATATAATTGATAGCTTAGTTTTTAGGACGTTACATCAATTAATTAAGAAATTATTATAAGTTTTTTTAATTATTTCATTATTAATTTAAAAACTGTAAGTTATTATTAAAATAAAATATAAATTTTATATTAATTATATTTACTATATTTGAAATAGTTATCGTATTCTTCTTATTACAACTTTACAAGTATGCAATGTAAGCTTTTCAAAAAGAAGTTCTCTGGCAGAAGAATTTTGTTCACTCAATAAACATCTTTAAATAATATTGTAAGTAAAAAGAAAGAAATTTGATCTTATTAAGGATGTGGTGAAGGAACAAGTTGTTCAAGTTGTAGCAAAGGTGTGTTTATTATTGCAATAAAACCTATAATATAATTAAAATTAGAATATAACTCTTTCTATTTAAAACCATATCTGTATAAAGTTTATAATTACTTAATCCACCTAATCTCATGTTATAGAACAGAGATAAACACAAATATGACAAAAAAAATAAAAAATAAAAATTAAACGATATGTTAAAAAAAAATGAGAGTAAAGTATTGACATGGGAATATATTAAAGCTGTAACTAGATTCCATTGATTATCCAATTGGATCCAGCATACAAGTGAATGTATCTTATGCATGTGGTTTCTATTTGAGGAGAGGAAGAGAGGAAAGGTTTCGATACAGACAAAAAAACAAACACTTGGGGAACATTTGTGTGGGGACTTGTTATCAAAATGGTCTATGAGGAGCCAGAATAGAAAATTAAAATGAACAAATCCAGAATATTTAATAACATGTTTTCAAACAAGAAATTGTATTTAGAGAATATATTTTCATGTTCTGGTTTTCTGCATTTTAATTGGCTCAATGACAAAGATGGATTTATACAAAACTGCAATTTTGCGGCACAAAGTTAGGTATAAAGTTATATTAAGGGAATCTTTTTAGTAGAGTACAAAAAATACAAAGAAATTAACTAATATTTTTTTTATACTTATAATGTAAAGATGTGTAAAAAGGGAAAATTTGGTATATTTTATTTGCTCCTTGTTTTCGGAGAATGAAAATGTACTATCATCTTAGAGTAACAAAATAATAAAAGTGAAACAAGTAATAAAAATCACCTAATGGATCATGTTTTTAGTGTGGTTTTATGGTTGCTTTGTATGTGATGGAAATGTATTCTTATGGTACCATTTTTCTTGTTTCAAGTGTGAAATAATTTTGCAATGAAAACGTTATCGCATCTTTAGTTTAGGTGGTTGCTCAAAAAATGGGAAATATCTTCTCACTATCTTGAACTTGTTTAATTTATTTGTTGATGGATTCATAATTGGAAATTTTGGTCATCACAAAATAATGTAGGAATTAGAAAAAATTTGGTTATGCTAATCTGTTTCATTTTGTTATAATTTGATCCCTTAAAAGTTCATTTAGTTGAATCCGACATTTGTTCTACTTTATATTTTATAAATTTTTCATATCAAATTTTCATTTTATTTATATGGATTTTGGAAATTAGAAAACTTAAATTTCCGGTCCAAATTATGTACAATTAAAAACAAATTAGAAATGAATTTAATTTATCTTTCTTCTTTGTAATTAGTTCCTAAATTTCAACGTCATAAATCCTAATTTATGATGAAAAATAAATTTTAATCATTTTTCTCTAATCTTTGTAATATATATTTTTTTAATGTGAATATTAACATTGATCCCTCCAAGGTAGTACCAAGTACACAATATTGAGTGGTGGAATTTTTTTCCACAACATCGAGTTACACTACTCCATAAATGCAAAATTACTACGCAAATAGACTTGGTTATCTAAAAAATGTAGCCTATATTGAAGCGATAACATTTTTGAAATTACTGGCAAAGAATAGACTACAATTCAATTAAAATTGTAGTCTATCTCATTATAGACTGCGGTTGGAGAAATTATGCTTTATATGTAGTTTATATTGCCCTAAATAGGGTAAATTTCTTCATTTTTAGTCTGTCTACGCCACTGTTGTTGAATGCAAACCTTTCCTCTTCTACCATAAAAGATGAGCTCCTTGTCTCTTCTTGTTGCGTTGGCTTGTTACCACTCCCATTGTCATTTTCTTCATTCTCATTTTCTTCGTTTTCCATTTGTTTTTCTTCTATCGCATGATCGTAAAACTTAAATCCTTGTTCATGTTTATCTATTTTTGCCACAATGACCATCCATATTGTTGCTACCCTTTTGCATCATTGTGTTGCTACCTACATTGGTGTTACTCACATTCTCGTTCAAGCACGCTCTTAGGTTTGCATTCCTCTATCCATCTATGTTAATGCGTATAAAAAAGAACTTTTGTCTATTTTGTGTACTAATTGAAGTTCTTGTTTTTTTGCAGTATTTCAATTATGCTTAACCATTCGATTATGAATCAATTAACTACATTAGGAATACTTTTGTAACCTAATTTGTAGAATTGTAAAACACAATATGTTAGATAACTTTGTAAATTTCTTTTTGTTATTTAGATATACATTCTTGACAATTGTAATCATCCTTCAACGTAGTCAATGATATATGTAATTGTTCATTTTTTCTGATTTTGAGATCCATTGGTTCTAGTTTTTATGTTTTTGTTTAGGTTGCTTAATTAAGAGTAGAGAAACTATAATGAAACAAATATTAAAAAAAATCCAAAATATAATAGATTATGGTTATTGGGAGAACCGTAATTTATAAGTCATAACAAACTACGATTATTGGGAGAACCATAGTCTATAAGTGATAATAGGCTACATTTATTGGGAGAGCTATAGTCTATAAGTGATAATAGACTACGATTCCAACTATAGTCTAAGCAACTTGTTTTAGAAAAATGGTTTGGTAAACTACAATTTTATAATCATCGAGTAAAGCGCTAAAATAACCATAGTCTTTGGCAAAAACATTACCATTGATAATGATTTTATTTCAATAGAATATAACTTGTTCTACTAAAACTTACTCCAAGATCATTCATCCAATGACTATCATTGATCTTGCAAGTTGGGTTGGAACAAGGTAGACATTAATTAGTCCATCAAATCCTAAAAGGGTACTAAGTAGTTGACCTAGACCATGTAAAGTTTCACTAGTTCAAACAATTATTAATACTTAGTCTTATAGGGAAAGAAAAGAATAATTTGTAATCAACAAAAAGTCTTAGCAAACTAAACTCAAAGAGAAATGCATTAAACTATGAAATTAAAGTCCAATAGAATTTCAACTTTATACATAAACATGATAATTGGTGTTTCATTATTTTATTTGATAATATTGCATACATAAAACCATTATAAACTCAACAACAAATTTTTACCATTATTCACTTCAGAAATAATGTTTTAGATTAATAATGCTACATATTACACCCAATTTAGAATTTTACACACACATGATAAATGATGTTAATAATATACTATTATTTTATCCTGTAATGTAATATTTGAATGTTTTCCCCCTCTCTCTTCTTGAAGTTGGTGCTAAATCTGTGGATAAGAAACTTGCCCCATTTATATGGCCTATATTTGGAAGGATTTTGGTCACTTACCAACTCCTCCAAAGGCTTGACCTCAGTTTCCTGCGCAGGGAAGAGGAAGAATGGATATGAAAATCTTTCTTTCTCAGAGTTCACCACCACTCTATGCTCTGGACTCTCATATGCATCATTACTCCAAACCTGCAACAACAACAACAACCCCAATCACCAAGTCAAAATTTCTCTCTAGAATAAAATAAGAATTTACCTAAAAAAGGTTTTTAATAACACATTCTTATCATAATTGATAGTTCAATAATTTTTATAATAAAACTTCAAAAGTCACATGTGAAATTATCTTTATCATTTATAAATAATATACAAAAATTAAATTCAAAATTTTGAGTAAATATTCAATAAAATTGCATAATCTCAGTTTTTAATATTGTTTATAAAATCAATACAACAGTTAAATTGATGAAAGTATTAATTTGTTTATCATATTATCATTTTTCACAAACGATTAAAGATAAAAATGATCTTTCAAAGAAAAAAAAATTAGCTACTTTAGCTAAAGTGGCTAAACTGATTTCTAGTTTTAGAAATAATGTTGTTTGGAGTGGTAAAAAAACATAGTACCTGAACAATATCACCAAGGTTGATAATGAAGGAATTTGGGATGAGTTTAATTCTTATCCACTCTCCATCAGCTTTGCGTTTCACTTCTAGTCCTGCAACCCCATCTTGTGCAAGAACGGTTAAGGCTCCGACGTCCTTGTGTGGACCAACACCAAGGGCTAGGTGTGGACTAGGGCATGTAGGATAATAGTTAAGACGAATAATGCTAGTTTGATCTTTCACAAAAAATTCCTCAAACCTCTTTGCTTCAAGGCCTAAGCTCAAAGCTATAAGTTCCATTAACATGAAGGACAACTTCTCCGTCTGTTCAACATACTCTTTGATTGTATCCCTACCCATATTCATATTCACATAGTGAATTACAAAAACAAAAACAAATAATAAATTTATTTTAACCAAAATGAAAGAAATAATAAAAAATATACATAACTTGCAAATTAATTGATGATTTTATTGAATTAAGAAAGTTATTATATAGCCTTTAAAAGTTGTAACAACATATACCTCTTCTTATTCTCTCCATTGTTTATAATAATATTAATAACAAGTTAAATTTTACCTTTTAACATCATAAACCTTTCTTTATTTTAATTTATAATAATAATAATAATAATAATAATAATAATAATTTATTTTGTAACAAAACCTATTTATTCTCTCCCTTAAACTAATTGCAATATTAAGTGAATTTCATTGAGATCAAAGATCCTCGTAATCTTTTAGAACTTATTAAAGGCCTCAAGTTATGCATTATTGTATTTTTTTAAAAGTTTAATGATTATTATTACACATTATTACAATGACATCTTCTTGAACGTGATTTATGTTTTTATACACACAAGCAATATCAACAATAAATTATACTTCAACAATTAGTTACATTTTAGACATCCATGACATTGCTCCAAAGCTCAATTAGAAAAAAAAAGTACTTTTAGAATCTTCTTCGTGTCCTGCATAATAAGAATTTGCAAAAGCAAGCAGCTATTTTCTCTTCCCTTTTTTGAAAATCCCAAAGCCAATAATTCCCTTTAAGAGACCCAAAAAAATTCTAATTTGTCAAAAAGTTGATAGACTTAACCTTTAGGACCATACGCATTAGTGAAGCATAAGAGATACCTCTTTTTATTATATAATGTAGCCTTTATTGGTTTGCAAATATCTTCACATATGAGTTCCATTATCTCATTAACACGTCATTCACTCTTCTTAGAACATAGGGTTACGATGTTGTTTACCGACAAAACAATCTTCACAAGAAAAAAATTAATACTTCCAATTGAGAGTCCAAGCACCATTTTATTTATTTGCCGTGTCTTTAATCTCTTGTATCTTAAGTTTCCATACCATGCCAAAGATAAGTTAGACATGAGAAAGTATGTAAACATTGTTAAATAATGGAATTCATGTTAGAGCTTTTGTTAAGAAGAATAAACATATGATTGATAGTCTTTTTTGTATTTGCAATAAATCCTTTGGATGAATGATAGACATTACATATCCCATTTTATATGAGAATGGCAAGATCTTTTTCCTACAATTGTTTTGTAATCAATTTGTTCATGAACCATCGATGAGCTTTATAGCTCATCAATAGATATTGTTTGTCATTTGAATCATCGATCAAAACTACAACATGGGTAAATTACTTCATAAATGTTTGAAGAATTCTTCACCACCTTCTACCGTAATCGAAATCATGATGGGACAGTGAACCAAAAAAAATCAATTCTAAAAACCAACAAAGGTTTTGGAGTGGTCACTAAGTTTATTATGAAAAACTACGGAAAAACCATGAAGATAAGGCATGATCTTCGAAAACTGGATTTTGGATCTAGGAGTGGGTTAGGTGTAGGAAAGGTGTTAGCACCCTACAATGCCCGTTCGAAGATGGTGCCTATAATTAAATATGCAAAATGGATGTAATTTTTCAAATGTTTGTTTTTACTTGAAATAATAAGAAAAGATTGTATAAAAGAAACAAAAGTATTTTTTGGAATTTTAGGTCTGACAAGGACTAACATCGCTCAAATGTATTTCGGTTCACAAGGAAAAATCAAGGCTTACGTAGTGTTAGAAAACTACTTGGAAAATGATTTAATTTCTTTTTTTGTGCACCCAACAAGAACTAACATTGATCCTACATATTTTCATTCAGAATAGAAAATAAGGGATTACATAAATTAGACATATCTTCTCCATTACTCCTCATTTTGTTGGTCATTGTGATTACTATGGGAAATTGTGTAGTAATGATTTCAAATTCTTTCATTTCAAGTACTTTGAACTTTCTTAATTCATCTAGGATTTTGTTTCAGGAAATTCCAAACTGTTAAGAAGTGTACTTTAAGAATAACTCAAACTCACAAAATCCACTTGTAAGATGGGGTTTGTACCCACTTATATACTCTAAATTGGTCATATCACCAGTCGAAGTGAGACTTGCAACACCCCTTCTTATGTCGAGGTATATGCATCTCGAGTGAAGAACTAGACATTAATGGGTAGTTTGATCATGACCCTATAGCAGGTACAACAATATGCCCAACAAATACATATATCCTGATAGTGGGTGACACAATAGGCCGAATAAACAAGAAATCTCGTCAAGATAAACTCTAGTTCATGGTCCTGATACAATGTTAAGAAGTGTACTTAAACAAATATTTGTTAAAAATATAACTTGTTAATGGCCTAAAAAAGATAATCCTTGACTTAATGATATTTTTCTCTTATGTTCTGTAATTCTAATTATTGTAACTTTGCTTCGTTTAACACAATGTTCCTCAAAACTAATTCTGTCAAACTTCGTAGATCCTTGACATGAAAAAGATTTTCTATCAACTCACCTCAATGATCATAAGTAAATAATCAAAGTGACGTGTTTAACTGAAATCTTTTCATCACCCAGATTTGTATTTCACTCTCTTTTCTCTTAACTAAGTCAACTTAGTTATATATATGAGATCGAGTAAAGACTACGATATCAACTTCAAAGAAATAATAATAAAAATATATGTAACTTACAAATTGATTAATAAATTTTATTGAATTGTAGAGATTGTTATACCGCCTTGGAAACATGTAACTAGGGATGTCAAGAAAATCCGTACCTGCAGATATCCGCGGATAAAACCCGCAACGGGTAGGAAAATGATATTAAAAATAGATACCCGCTACCAGCGGGTACGGGTATTTTTGATACCCGCATTTTAACGGGGCGGGTACGGGTATCATAGTATCCATACCTGTGGATACCCGTACCCGCTAAACTTTAATTCACAAAAATATCCTCATATATATATATATATATATATATATATATATATATCAGTATAATATATTTTGTGTCTTCACTCATTAATGGTGGTCATATTCTTACTCATTAATCACAAGTTATTAGCTTGTAACATTATAAACCTTTTTATATTCTATAATGTGTAGTAATGACAATAATTTATTTTACAAGAGACCCCATTTGATATTTAAATTTGTAATGGAGCCCGTTGAGAGTTGTTTGAACATGTTCAAGGAAAACTCATTTATAGTGTAAAAGTTACCTACAAGAAAGCAACAAATGAAGACACTTCAATGATGGAAAAATATCCATCATAGCAATATCGGAAGTAGTTGTTTTATTATATCATAGTTACCAAATGAGTTATAGTAATTGAATAAATTAATATACTATCCTGAACTGAATAAATATTATTACTTGTTACTCGTGCATAAAGAACTGTTATAAGTGCTTCAATTTTATATTTCAAAAAACTCTAAAATATGATGATACCCATTGACCTAGGTCGAAAGACGACGAGAAAGGTCCAAATCGAAGGGGGAGATCGGATTGAAGGTCGAGACAAGTCGATCAGGGCCTAAGTTTGGGACAGATCAGTTCAGGTCAAAGGTTGAGATGGGTCTACTCGGACTGAAGGTTGAGACATGTCAGTTTGGGATAATGGTCGAGACGAGATAACCTAAAACAAAGGTTGATACGACCCCAACCAAATCGGCTGAGCCGACCTTAGCTGAATCGGTTGAGGCGACACGAACCGAAATTCAGCCAAATTCAGTTGAGTAGGTCCTGATCGAATTTTGACCAAGACGAAATTCGACCAAATTCAGCTAACACGGTCTTAGTCAAAATTCGGTCAAGTCAACCTCGGCTGAATTTCGCCAAGTCGACCCCTATTAAAATTTGGTAAAATTCAACCAAGTCGGTCCCGTATGAAATTTGGCCAAATTCAGTTGAAGGTTGAGATGGGATGACCCAGGCTGAATGTCGTCTTTGGTCGATTTGGCTGGAGGCCAAAATAGGTTGACTTATACCGAAAATTTAATAATATATTTTAAAAAATTTATATTTTTTCATGTTTAAAAAGAGAGTCCTTGGGCTAGCTCTGGTCCACAGGACTTTTGTGGACTTTTTGGTCTTGTGGACCTTTTTAATAGGGGACTTTTTGGCTTTGTGACCTTTTTTGACTCCGGCCTACGTAGATTAGGACCAAATCCTATAGAGTGGATGAGCTCTACGTTGAGACATACTGTATGTACATAACGTATATGATACTAGATATAGTTCATAAAATTGACTTATAAGGTAAGGTAATGATTGTCTCTGCTTATATAATGTATTACATAATGTATGTTAGTTTTATTTCTAATTCGATGTGAATATGCAAAAGATAGGAAAGAGAAATTACCTGAGGTGTGGAGGGTACTGAGGTGATGCATTAGTCCAATAAGTGAGTCGATCATCATGTTCATCAGGAGTGAGAGGAACCACACTGGGGTCTTGGGCAACAGAATCAAACACTTCTTTCCAGTCCCTAACGTTCTTAGTGTGCTCAGTGTCATAATAACCCATGGCATTCCTCTCATCTCTGCAAACCTTCCTCTTCTCCTCCAAGCTCTGAGCAAAGAACATCCTCGAAGCCTTCTCAATGTTTTGTCTGAGAATAAGGGGCACCCCATGGTTGATTACTTGGAAGAAACCCCATTCCTTGCACGCACTTCCTATCTCCTTCACCAACCCTTCAATGGAAGATGGATCTGAAACTGCGTGGTTGGTTACTGGGGAGAGATCTATCACAGGAATTTCTTCAGCTTCGGTAGCACACAACTTTGGTCTGTGTTGCGGGTCTTGGATGAAAGCAGGGTCTACCTCTCCCATGGTTTTCCTAGCTATGCTTCACTTCTTTGCCAACTGCACAGTTTACTCTCTTCTAGCTATATATAAACAAAACTAGAAGATATTTGTAACATGCATAAAACTAAATATGATTTTATTACATCTAATAGGGTTAACACGATTTGCCGTTAAAAATAGTATATAAAATAAATCTGATCAAACTAAATAAAGTTAACCTTTTAACATACACTAATTTTTTTTTTCAAGTCACATCAAATATTGTATATTGTAAAAAGTTTGTCAACAAAAAATTGTCAAAAAATTATTTTTCCTAAATAAATAGCAATGTTTGATTGGGTTGGATTGTTGTTATAAGCTCGATTCGAACATAAAAGACACAATTTTAATTTTAAAATAATATTTCTTTTTTGAATTTGACGAGAATGGTCTAGTATAAGGTAGACAAATTACTAGTTCAAGATTTTTTTAGTCCATTTAGAATGTAAATCAGATTAGATGGAAACAATTTTCAACAGGTTTGTGTGTTGAATCGTATATTTTTGCACCTTTAAGTTATAAGTAAACAACAATAAATGAAATATTTGAGAAAATATATGTTGTATGGATATTGTGAGTAAAATATTTATGTGATTGTGATTCCTTCGCACAGATACATTGAATCAGGACACTACTTATGGTTGTTTCCTCTGAAAAGATATCAAGAAAGGAAATAATATCATCCTTACGTGTTTTTTTTTTTTTTTCTTTTGTTAAAGAGAAATGTGAAGATTGTTTCACTCAAATTTTTTCTAACGGTTTCCTGAAGTGTCTAAGTTGTAATATCTTATTATATTGAATTTTATCATAGATGCAGATTCAAGTTCATTAACACTTGAATTGAATTGTCACATTATTTTTGTGTGTAATTCTTTCTCTTACGTTTATGTTTGTGGGCACTATCACAAAAAAAAAAAATACATTTTACACAAAAGGCATTAAAATACATTTTATGACGAATATTTTAACTTTTTACGTCATGAAATACTCTGACGTGGATGTAGATGACATAAGTTTACATCGAGATGCAAGTTCGACGTAAAAAAATCAAATTTACAATAGACCTAGATGCATTTGAGATAAATAAGAATGTAAAAATTAGGGGAAAAGGTCTAAAATTTGTTAAAGGTTAGATGAAACTTTTTTGAATGAAGTGTTTTGATTATAACAAAACATCATCAAATTAGTATAAAAGACATTGGTTAAATGAGATCAAGACATCACTAGACTTTGCCAAGTAACCATTAGATGACAAATTGATTAGACATTCTATAATGATCTTCCAAATATAAATTATGATTTTGTGTGACTATCTAATGTATGCTCAAAAGTATCAATCAATAGCGTGATTAGAAAAGACCTGATGGAGTATATAGATTAAACGAAATAAGTATGGAAGTAAACAATATACGAGCCAAACCAAAACAGCTAACCCAAGGGCGATTTAAGGATTTGGGAAGTCTAAAAGAAATTTAAGAATGATTAATTTCATAATTACTTTCACATTGTTCTCCAATTCTAACTCATGTTCCTGGCTTATTTCATTTGAGATTCTATCTCCATTATCTATCAAAAGGCTAAACCATAGTCTAGTTAATAGTTTTGCAATTTAATCCAAGCAAAAATTCCAATTTCTTGTCAAAATATACATGCAAAAAAACTCTCGAACTCAAATCGAAAAGTACTGAAAAATAAATCTGAAAAAAAATGCATCCTAATACAAATTCAATAAATAGAATAAAAATAACATCAATACAAACAGAAAGAAAAACATACTAACTATAAATGAGAATAAAAATATTTGTACACACAAGCAACATAAGATTCAAGGAATGAAATTTGTCAAAACTCTGAAAAAAAATAACTCTAGAATAGAAGAAAGCAATGAAAGGTAAGGAGTGAAATCAGTATACAAGAATTATAATTGATTATAAGTGAATAAAGACAACTAATGATTATCTTTTTCCTAAAAAAAATTATAATTTATTGGAAAAAGGTTTTAACTCATTGAATATCATTTTTAATACCAATAAAAATTAGTATACATTGATAATAATTTAATTAAATTTTAAGCTTAAATACTACTTTAGTCTCTATTTTCTCAAGTTTGTTCAATGTAATCCTCTCTTTTTATTTTTGCAAGTTAAATAAGATTCCAATTTTTGTCAATTTGGTCCTCTTTGGTAACGACATCTGAATCATTAACGGGAAGTGAACAATGTGTGCTACACATCAGTTCATGAATTTTTTAACATTTTTTAATTTTTTAATTTATTTTTAATTATATTTTTTTATATTTTTTTTACTTAAAAAGAAAGTTGTCCACATGTTAAGTCAATATTGTGTCACGTGACAGTGTCAGTGACATTTGTCAATTCCATACGTCAAGTTAGTATAAGTGTCATGTGTCGGTATCTTATATTTAATTTAGATCCATTTAGTCATAATTTTTGTTAATTTTGTTCAATTCAAGCCCAATTTTTTTCAAATAATTTTGTCCCTCTCCAATTTGAGACCAAATTTAATTTTTATATAATCATTATAGTGAATGTGTTAAACTAAGTTCCATTATCTGGAAAACCAAGATCACTTGCATTATTTTAAAAATTATAAATATAAATAAACTATTTTTATCCTTTTTTTTTCAGGCACAAAATAAGTTTATCTGTATTATTTTATTCTGTTTCTACAACTTACTTCATAAAATAACAAATTAGTTTCATCTTTACAAATTGATTAAACGTTTCTATAAAAACAAATAATAAAACAAATGATTTATAAAAATTGGAGAAATTCATAACTCATAACTAAAAAAATCACTAAAATATATTTTTTGATAATGCATTTCACTGTATTATATATATATATATATATATATATATATATATATATATATATATATATATATATATATATATATATATAAATGTTATAATGAAATGTCTATTAAAAATGTGAATTTTATTAAAAATATCAGTACAATATTTATATAAAAATTAAATTTGGTCTCAATTTGAAGAGAAATAAAGTTGATCTATTTAAAAAGAATGGGTCTAAATTGAACAAAATTAACCAAAATTGGGATTGAATTAAACAAAAATCATAAAAATTAGGACCAAATTGAATATAAGACAATGACATGTGGCATTTATACTGACTTGACACGTGACACTAACAATAATTTAACACGTGACACTAACATTGTCATGTGACACAATACTAACTTGACACTTGGACAACTTTTTTTATAACTTAAAAGAAAATAAAATAAATTTAAAAAAGTAAAAAAGTAAAAAAATTAAAAATTAAAAATTAAAAAAAAAGCACTTCACACATATTATTCACCTTCTATTAACGACTTAAACACATTTATCAAAAATGATCAAATTGAAAAAAATTATAACCTTATTGAACACTAAAAAAAAGATTGAATCACATTGAACAAATTTGACGACAATAAGAACCAAAGTAGTATTCAAGTCTAAATTTTATTCTCAAACATGAAGTTATAATAATTTAATAGAGATATATTAGTACTAAAAATAATTGGCCTTTTTTCTTAAACATAATTTTATAATTAATTTTATGGAGGTATATTAGTACTAAAAAATATTTAAGGCCTTTTTTAAAAACATACTTTTATAATTAATTTAGTAGAAGAATATATTAGTACTAAAAAAAACTTTGAGATCTTTCTTATGGAGGCTTAAAACAAGTGTTTTACTTGCTTGACCCTTGTATATGCACTAAAGGATGAAACCACCAAACGAGTCAAAGTTGGCAAGATAACTTGCATTGGCCAAATGAGTAAAAGCTTCAACTTGATGAATGCAGCATACGACTACACTCTTGAGACGTACTTGAAGATCTTGATCATTAATGGTTAAAATATTTCGTTCATAAAATTATTGTTGAATAATTGAACGTAATCACTTTATTTGATTACTAGAAATTAGAAGTTTATTAAAAAAGTTACAAATTTAAAAATTATATTTGATAATTATATTATGAAGAAGAAATATTTTTGAATATTTTCAAATCAAAACCATCATATTGTATGCAAACGAAATATTTTATGTGACTGATGATCAAATTGACATTGATTGTAATTAGTGGTTATTATGATTCAAATGAGATAATTTAGAGTAATGTTGTACAAAGTTTCCTTAAGTAAGAAAATGTTGAACGTTAAAGAAAAGATCAAATTAAAAAGATTCTAAATTAAGCTCTTGTTGAAGCAAGAAAGAGAAGAAATCTATAGTCCCGACAAAAGATTTTTGAAGACTTGAAGAATATAACAAGTTTTTCCATATAAAGAGCAATCAAGAAGAAGGTTATGAAGCTACAAAAATTCAAATCCTTATTGGCTATCAATTCAACACCTATATAAAGGATGCGAAGTTGAATGATAAAAAGAATTAACAACGTATACAAGTGTTACAATTACTAAAGTCAAATCTATATAAAAGAGAATTGTGAGAATTGGTTTGAGAGCTTAACTATTGTAATATTCTTCACAAAGTGAAAATTGTACCTTGTGCACTTTGATATACTCTCTTCCTTGGAAAGTTGTTATTGTTATTTCAATTTAAAGTTCTTAATCTTAGGGAGAGATTGAGAAAGATACCTAGAGAAGTTGATACTTGTGTAACTCGGAAAGGTTGACACTCATTATAACCTAGAAAGGATGATACTTAGTCTAATAAAGGATTTTGATTAATGGAATATCTTAAGCGTATTGCTTAAGAGACTAGACGTATCCCTTGAGTTGGGAGTGAACCAATATAAATTTTGTATGTGTTTTTATATCCTTTAAATTTATATTTTATTGTTCTATATTTGTGCAAAATATTGAAATTATCTATAGGCTCTATTAATCCTCCATTCTAGAGTCACCTTGCACCAATAAAATTTACAATGAGGCATGCATTGGCCAACAAAATTTTTTGGACTTCTTCTCTTAAAACATCATTGGTTTTGGCTTTAATCCAAGATCTGAAAAATAGAAAATTTCCAATACAATGTAACTTTTCAACTATTTGAATAAAAAAGTCTAACATAGCATATAATGAAGCTAAAAAAATAACAATAAAATAAATTACTCTATATATGTTAGAAAAGGAAAGTTGTTCATTGTTCTCTTATTTAGTTGATGTTTTGCTGTAACAACGGAGATTAATCATTGAAGACCTAAATCATTTAACTTACATTAGTATCAATAATTATAAAAACAAAAAATAAATTTTATTCTGTGAGTTTTAATTTTATAAAAAAGTGGATTTTAATTATTAAAAAGAATTGGGACAAAATTGAATCAGATTCACATAAGTAGGGACTAAATTGAATCAAAAAGACATATATAGAGACTAAATTGAAATCAACACAATGACATCTGATGGTGACACTAACACGTGGCATTGCATTCCACGTGTCACACTAGGGACCTGACACGTGGTATTTTAAATTTTTTTTTTCAAAAAAAATTAAAAATTAAAAAAATTAAAAATTGAAAAAAATTAAAAAAATGAAAAAATAAAAATAAAACAAAAACCACATACTGACACGCGGCATGCCGTTAACGGGGTTAGTCATCTTCGTTTGAAAGGGACCTAATTGAAGCACTTTTTCAAAAGTTAGGATGCAATTGACACTTTTTAAAAACGGGTACCAGATTAACATACTTCCACCAAAATGGGTACCATCCGAGTAATTAAACCATTTATTTAAGATAAAAAAATATTCAGCGAATGAAAGGCATTAGACAATAGACGATGGACGAGGTCTTTTAATCGTCTAATCCTTTGACAAGACATGATAAAGTGAGCATATTTGTGAGATCCTTCATCTTCTTACTAAATGTGTTAGTCTATTAATAATATGTACTTTCATCATTTTATATTGTTTTTATTATCAAAATCAATTAGAATATTAACTAATAGGGTGTTTTCTAACATTTGTCTGAACAAGTTCAACATTTTTTATAAATTATAACAATAAAACCTAAAAGAATTGTAATACCTATGTCCTTGTTGAGACCGGCATGCCTAGATGTCTAAGCCAAGTAAAAAATGGTTTTAAGACCTCTCCAACCAATTGAACCTTTGTATTAGGTAGAGACACTCGAGCAACAACATCTCAAGCTTCATTAATCACTACTCATCTCCGATCAGACTATAGAAGGACACTATGGATGATTAAATCTCCCTCTATTTGTCGTCTATTTGCGACTAGAGACACAAAAAGATTATCTTCAACATATAACTCACTATTGAGGGATCTACAACAGCACATGACCTTTTGGTGCTTACTTGAACAAACCTCGGTAACTGTGTAAGTTGTTTCTTGAGTTTGCTATTGAGAACAAACAAGGAACTCTAACTTCTCATCAAATCTTGCTACAAGGATTACCAAATTTGATTTTTTTTTTATTCAAACTACATTTCCATTTTATTCAAGGTATCCTAACTGTAAGAGTCAGTAATTCTCGATGGTGGTGGACTGCATCTCAGAGACCTCATGCCCCACCAATACAATGCACACATCCTAAGTGTTTTGGTTTTCCTATTGTCGTTGTAAAGATATTGTCTCGATTATAAGGAGTAAAGAAGCCTCGTGTGACTTGCTCAATCAAAGAATCTTGCAACATATAATTAATAATTAGGCCTAAATCTAATTATAAGTCTAACGAACATTAGAGAAATAACAAAGATAATATGTATATTTGTACTTACAATTTTTTCAACTATTATTTGCCCAAGCCAAGAAACCATTTGTCCATGTGATCAATGGCGGAACTAGGTGATGACCAGGGGGAGCCGTGGCTCCCCCATTTTTTTTTTTTTTGAATTTTTTTATATATATTTATATATTTTTTAAAATTATATTATATATTTTTTATATTAAGATTATTTTTTTAAAAATTATAATAAAAGATAA
>Ga0214542_1003999_pt1 | contig 29541 bp, 19 predicted proteins | sample CNSS1metaG_FD_160096 | JGI IMG/M metagenome (GOLD analysis project Ga0214542, IMG submission 160096) | Root nodule microbial communities from cowpea collected in UCLA plant growth center, Los Angeles, California, USA - CNSS1 | ecosystem: Host-associated > Plants > Roots > Nodule | place: USA...
TGGTGTCTTTATATAGGAATTGGACTGGGCTTTTCTATTGCTAAAATCTCTCAAATATCTTTTAAAATAAAGATAAATATAAATATTTAAAAATATTTGGAGAGATATAGAGTATTTCACAAATATAATTGGTTGATAATATCAATATCTAATATAATTAAATTAATTAATTACTTAAAGATATATGATAAATTATTACCAATTAATATTTGTATTAATTTTCCAAATCAACCCTTTGCAATCTCCTCAAATTATCTTCTAAATAATCCAATATCTTCAAAATATATTTGTTTGTTGTGGATCTAAAAAGATTCCAGAAGATCTTGTCATATTTAAAAATATTTGGTAGTTAATATCTTTTAATATTTTATGATATAATTAAATAAGATAATTATTTAAAAATATCAAATAAAATATATAAAGATATATTTTTCCCAAATTATCTTCTATCATAAAGATAAAGAAAACCGCAAGGTCCAATTTTTTTGTTCCTCTATTCTTGGTTTAGCCAAACTTCTTCACTTTTTCAAGTTTTTCTTGCCGTCTTCATGGAATGCTTGGCTTGGATTTTTGTGATTTTGATAATTTCCTATTCTTGGATTTATCTTTAAGGTGCCATGAAGCTTTGAGAAATTTATTTCCACACCTCCATGAGCTCAACTTAGCTGCAGCTGCACTAACACACCTCAAAATATCCAAAGAAAATTTATGCAACTAAAAAGTTATTTTTAACATGCTTTTGTACCTCATGCTCAATAAACCCAATTATAGGAAATTTCAATTAAATCAATCTTTAAACACAAAAATTCAATTAAATACCCAGAATTAAACACTGAATGAGGGCAAAAATACGCACTCATCAATGATTTAACTAAATATCCAGGCAACACGTTTATTTGCAATATCAAAGAGGCATAGCCAGCAATGTCATATTCCTAAATCATTATGGGAATGAAACATGAAATATTAAAAAGGGCAAAGAAATAGTTAAGTTGGCCTGATTCATGCCAAGAAAATAAAATAGATTAAAACAAAAGTTAAATAAATAATTGCATTATGGACACCTAGGATTCCTCAGGTGGAAGGATTTGTTACACCAACCTCTTGGTGTGCAGTACCTGAATGAAAAGGCTGGATTTTCATCACTAACAATTAAAGACCAACATCCAAAATAGGAAAAACCAAAAACTTTTTCAAACTTTCTTGCTATGGTTGTCCATCATTTAACTGAAAAATCAATATCCAAGTTTCACAGTTGCTATGTGATAAGTGCCAAACTTCAGTAAAGATTCATAACAAAATCTGGCACTTATGCTTTTAATGGGTGTTCATTTCATATTGATTATCCCTAAATCTAAGTTTCAATCGCATGCTTCCAAGTTTTGAATTAAAGAAATCATTTGATCCTATTTTGTGTGTTTTTCAGGAAAGATTAAAGAGAACTCAAGAAGAGTGAAGGAGAAAGTAAGAAATAGAGAAGAAAAAGAGGAAAATCTGCTACAGGTCGCTCAGAACTAAGGTGTTTCGCTCAAGCTAGGACAGGCTCGCCCAAAAGTTAAAGTCTTCTCGCCTAAGCGAGACACTTGCCGCCTTTCTCGCTCAAGCGAGCTTGATCTCGCTTAAGCGAGATTTCGTGAAGAAGCCAAGATGCAATTTTTCAATTCTCGCCAAAGCAAGAACATGGTCGCCCAAGCGAGACCTTTCTTCAACCTGAAGAACTCTATCTCGCCTAAGCGAGAATGAGTGGCCCAAGCGAGACCCTTCCTTCATGCTGAAGTACTCTATCTCGCCCAAGGGAGATTCAGTAGCCCAAGCGAGAGTTCGAGCTATATATATATTTTGGAGGTTCAGAACTGCAGATGGGCTAGAGATTTTGGAAGAGGAGTGCATCCGTGCTGCAGAGCTGCTACCAGGAGCATAACACAGATCATATTTCTTCTTCTTCTTCTTTAGTTCTTAGGATTTGATAGCTACCATGAGTGGCTAATCTTCTCCTTTGGGATTGAATGTAATCTACTCGAACGTGAATGTAATCTGGTGATATTTATATATAGCATTTATGTTTTACTCAATATTGGTATTATTGTTCTGCTCTTAATGCTTACTTCTATCTGATCAATAGATGTTTTGATTTTGATTTTTAGATCTAACTAGAAAGTATTTCTGAAAATCTAATTTGAACAATGATACTTGATATACTGTGATACTAGGAATAGATCTCAATATATCAATTGCTTTTAACACTCGACCGTAATGCTGGATAGTTTGTTGAATATGTGAGGAATCAATATTCAGGGAACTAATCTTATGAATTTTATACGCGAGGGATCAGTAAAAATGATTTTTGAGTGTGCATCAATATTGGTATTTTCAGATGTTATATATTATATTCATCCAGATTACAGACAAGGGAGATAAATGAAATTCAATCCCAGTTCCTTTTACTGTATTTTTCTAAACTTTCCCGCTTTTACTGTATTCATTTTATGCAATAATTAATGTCAAGTCAAATTAAAATGTACATATGCTGATTGAGATAATTATTAATTTTCACTGAATCCGTTTCTCGTGGGTTCGACACTTTTACTAAAAATCATTATACTACAGTTGACTTTTGGTACGCTTGTCAAGAGACTAACACTATGGTTTCATCAGCATTCCACAACATCTAAATTGCCCAATTTTACATAACTCATTCTAGAAAGTAGATGTCAATATAAAATCATTCACTGTTGAAAACATATACATAACTCAACTAGTTGAAAACAAATACATAAACAAACCTGGAGTCCAATTTTTCTCCATGTTGGATTAGTACTTGTCAGGACCATTGGAACATTTGCAAGACGTAACTCAATCATGAAAACTAGAATAATAACTAATGATTATCCAACAAATAGTGAAATGCATATAATGCAAACAATGCCACATAATCCGCTAGGAGAAGAATTGTCATTCTCATCGATTTTAAAATCTCTAAAGTCTGACATGTGAATTTTATTCTAAAATCATCACAACAGAATAAGATATACAGAACAAAAACTTTAATATAAAAATGTTTTACTTCATTTCAAACTACGTGATTAACAATAAAAACACTTCAAAAAATAACAAATAATTGGCTCTCATTTACAAATAAATACCCGCTCGTATAATAAATCAGAATATGGTATACTATATATAAAGCAGAATTTCACTGACCTAAAATAAAAGTCAATACAAGCATGAAAACAATTACAAAAACCAATACAACTAAAATAAAAGTTATAGCTATTATTGGAGATCATAAATTAGTAAGATTTGTTGATCACTGTGATTCAGAAACACAAACCAATGTAAAAATCATCATATCTCTTTGCTTACTGATCTTATCGAATAAAGATAAGAAGGGAAAGGCTAAAAGGTGGATCACAAAATTAAAGCATAAGAACATTGATTACTATTTTAATTTCAATTGGAGAGGGGTTATTCGCTCAATGAAAGAAAGATTAAAAATATGTTCTGCTTGAGTATCAAATTAGAGCACACTCATTTTGAAGGCCAAGCTACGAATGGCCAAATACCTAGCAAACCTAGAGATTCCAACGATGTTGAGAATGAGGTCGAACAGCGGCACATCTCGTAGTAGAGAGACTGAATGAAGCTAAGCCAATCAAAGGCAGAGACCACATGGCAAGAGATGAGGTGTGTGTGACGTCCGACGAAGAGCGCCATGACGGTGTTAGTGATCTCCTCGATACGCGAGGTGTGAACGTGGATAAGGTAGAGGCCGAGGTTAGCGACAAGGGTGGTGTCGACGGTGTCAACATCGGAGTCGAGGTGTAGGATGAGGTGGTGGGATGGCGATCAGTAATGCTCTGCAACGTAGGGAGGTAAGCAAAGGAGTTGAAAACGGCCGTGGCAACACACTTAACCTTGCCTTTGGATACACAATGCTCTCTATATCAATGGGGTTCTCAGAACCCTAAAATTCAAAAGAGAGAAAAACTGATATGTATCTTTTTAAGTCAGTAAGAGAAAAATAAGAATGAGAGAATAAAAAGCAAAAGAAAAAATAATATATTTATTATATGTATATTATATGGCGTTTGAAAATGTCATATTTTGAATACAAAATATAACAGTTACAAAACTGTCGTATTATAAAGAAAATTATAACAGTTTTTTAGAATTGCCATATTAAAACTGTCATTATTAATATAATTTTTTGATGTGTGTCAATAATTCCGTCGATAACATATGTTAACAATTTTACTAAAGACTTTATGAACATATATTATCCGTTGGTACATTCAACAACAACATTTGTTGATAATGAACCATTACCAACGGATCAGAATTCGTTGAGAATATACCATTAATAATTAACATTTTTGTTGCAATAATTGAAGAAAAGACTGAAATCACCAACTTTTATTATGTACCTAGAGTCCTATAAAAATAGTAACCTCAATTAAATTTATGTACAGTTGCTAGCAGAAGAAAGATGGAAAATGTGTCGGACAATACCATATTAATACCACAATGGATACCAAAGTGCAAAGAGCTATTTTTCAATTAAAATACTCTCAAATTATTAATCTTCACATTATTAACATTATTATTATTATTATTATTATTATTATACTTTAAAATAAATTTTTTTCAATTTGAACGTTTTAATAATTCAGTACTAGAAATATCTAAAATAATAAATTTATGTTAAGCGAATATTTAAATAAATTTACTATAATGAAAAGTACGAAAAATTCAAATATAGATAAAACATGCATAAAGTTAATCAAAATTGAATAAAATAATAAATCAGAAAAAACTGAAACGAAAACAAAGCAAAATGTCATGATTTTGTTCCACGATAAGAAATACATATTCAATTATCATAGCATAGATTGACATGTCAAAGGAAATAATAAAACATGTTTCTCTATCATTTTCTTATTAAAATTTATGTTGGTGTTTAACTTTCAAAGAGATTCATTTAAGTTGTTTAAATTTCAAATTTGAGATTTTTTGTTTATTTGAGAAGTGATTACTTTTTAATTGATTTAAAATATTAACATTTCAAAGTGATTTTTAATAAGAAATAAAAGAACAAATTAATTGAAGTAAAAAACAAATACTTCCTCTATATCTTTTTAAATATCGAATTTTGGGAAATGTTTAGCTTTTGTTTATTTATTATTTGTAAATCTTAATATCATATTAATTATATTAAATAATTAAAACGTATATTTATTAAGTAGATAGGGAGAAAAAAAATGAATTAAACATAATTGATACATTGTATTTCTTTGATTAGTGAAAAACAATCTTAAAATGTTTAAAAAATAATGGAGGCTATATGTATAACATTGCAAATAAGCAGATTATGCGTTTTATTTTCTAGCCTATTGAAAAGATGGATATGACTTGCAAAGGGAGGGTCTTCCATTTTCCATGTTCTTGACTTTTGATTAAATTGATGTCAATACATTAAATATTGAATGGGTCATATCTCTCGTCACAAATTACTTTTCGCATCAGATTTGTATTTCTCGAAAGATAAAATAACATAATAATCTAATGAGAACACATCATGTTTATGTTCTTTTAGTTTCTTTAGCTTCATAATATGGAAACGATCCAACTTTTACCATTTTTTCTTTGTTTGAAAATTACAAATTTAAGAAATATTTAGATGTGAAATGTGCTAAGTGACCAAAAGTAATTAATGCGTGATAAGTTTTGATCCATTTGAAGTTTTTAAAAGCTGGGGTAGTTTTCTATTTATTAAGATAATAAAAAATAATAAAATTATAAAATTGAAATAATAATCGTTATTATAATTATAAAATTAAAATATTTTTTATAATTTTATTATAAATAACTTTTATTTATTTAATAAGTAATTTTATAATTAAAAATGGTTAAATTTTAAAAAATGGTAAAATAAAAAAGTTAAATTTAGAAAAATAATTAAAATTTAAATTATTTATTTTAATTTAAAAAAACTTTTATTTAAAGAGTAAATTTGTGGACACAATATATTTAAATAAATATGAATATTTAATATTTGATTAAATTTTAATTACTTTCTATATTTACTTATTTTTAATTGAATTTATGCTATTAATTCTTGTTTTATAAAATATTTCAAATATGTTTATTTTAATCTGTTTAATTATATTAACAAATAAATAATATAATCATTATTTCTGTTTTTTATTTTAAATCAATCAATTTGTTTATATATATTTTTTAATCTTCTTCAGTTTGTTAGTTAATTCATTTTTCAAGTAATCAGTAGATAAATTAAAAAATTTGAAGAGAAGATTAGAATAAATTGATCTAGTGAATAAGTTAGAAATGAGATATATATAATTTCCACGTCAAGAATCAAATAGAAAAATATTTTAAATATTTAAGAATATTTTTAACATAAATTTAATAACCCAAATTTATGAAATGATTAAAAATTAACTAAACTATTTTTTTTATTTTAACATTTTAAATGTTTTGATTTGATTTTGCTATTTTAAATGAGTTAATATAAATTTTTGTTGACAAATTCATATAAACAGCTTATTATGAATAGGTGACATTCGTTATTCATTTAGTTTCTTCGATAAGTAAATTCTAATTCAATATATTATTTATTTTGCATATAATACTATCAGTTTGTTATATTAATAATGTTACATTATAATTTGACATGTTGAACTATATTAATTTAAAGAAAATAGAATTAAACTGAGAAATCGTTAAAAAGAGTACTAATTTGAAAATATATGAGCAATAATAATAATAATAAATTTATTAAGCCAATGTATACACTTAAACTACAATAATGAAATCATTTTATAGTTTTTATTTATTCCGTTGATAGTATTTTATTATAAATAGTTATTTTAATTAAAATAAGTTAAATTTAAGAAAATAAAAGATAAAATAAATAAAAAAGGTGTGAATACCAGAAAACAATTATATATATATATATATATATATATATATATATATATATATAATGTAATTATTTAATATCAGGTACACAAGAGTGAGATTAGAATTAAATTTATGCAAAGGTGACCTTCAAAGTTTCTCAACGTGTATGGTTGGTTCCTCGCGAAGTCCATGCGACGAGGAGAGAAGAGAAAGAGGAAGAGTGCGAGGCACAAGAATGTCCACAAGCATGGCGATTTTGCAGGGCCTTCGGACATTTCTGCTCTCACAAACCTTCATCGCTATCACTTCTCCATTCGCGCTAGGGAAACTCCAAAACAATTCTTCTCTTTGTTTCTATTCTCATTCCTCTCTTGCACGTCCAAGTCCACCGTTCCCTCGCCTTCAACTTCGATCCATGATTTCTCTTCCCGGCCGTTGGAAAATGTCCGAACGAGTTTCTCTTGGCCGTTGACACCTATTGGGCTGAGGTTCATATTTTCAGGAAATGGTATAGTTGTTGCTGATTTCGATTTGAGCGATCGTGTTTGCAGAATCGAATCTTTGTCAGTTAGGCTTGCAGTGTTCTTTCTACATTGTTTAGTAATTACTTGATTTTTGTAAAGATAGATTTTACGATTCCTGAAGTGATGTGAGTTGGACGTTGATAGGCATACTTAAAGAAGTGGCTGAAAACCTAGAAGATGAGAAAGTTAATACATGCTGCTGAAGTTGGCAGATGCATTGTGAGAGTGAGATGTTTGATTGGACTTATATATAGTCATATTTTGGATGAACCATCAATTTCATAACTCAAATATTCTGCTCTCTTTGGTATGATGTTATATAAGTAGTCCTCAGAGTGTTGAATAGCCATTAATTTAATTCTTTTATTGGTATATTTTTTAACATCCAAGTACTGATTTTAAGGATTTTTTAATACTTAAGGAACTATTTTGTATGATATACGCTGTATGCGGAAAATGTACATGGCTACGTCAAGAATGTACATGGCTACCAAATGAGTATGGTCGTGCTAATAAAATTTTTGATTAAGATTTCGGTCATAAGATAGGTTTTGTATGTATCTCAAGTCTCAATAACTTAGTGAGACTTGAAATGTTCTTCTTTCCCCCAATTTGAACTGAGCTAATAATCCATGCCAAGAGGTATGACCTCCAAAATCATCTTTTCCATTCATAGCAAAAGCAGGGCATTAAGGTGGGATTGGCTCCGAAGACTGTGACCACAATCTCTGTGTATAATCCAAATATTGAATTTTGAATTTTTTAAAGTTTAAAACTAGTGCTATGTTTGTTAATCTGAGACGGAACTTACAAAGTCAAATGAGTTGTAGGAAATATCCTTAACCTATTTCAACATTCTTTGGATAAACAAATGAAAACTGAAGGGTTATGAAGCAGATAATGTTGTTTCTGTTATCAGCTGTTCACTTTGAAAGATACTTAAGAGTTCAGGCACATCAAATTGACTTTGTTTTATTCTGGCAATTTATTTTCATGTGTTGATCAAATCGAGAACTTTCTAAATGCTTTTGATTACAAATGATTCAGGGGATTCCAGAAAATATTGTTGTTGATTCTCATGTTTGGGTTGGAGATCCAGAAGTAGTTTGGATTGCTGGCCAGGTACTGAGTATCACTGGAGAAGATGCTGAAATTCAAATTGGTGATGAGAGGAAGGTAAACTGAGATGTTTAATAAGTCACATTCTTTCAATGTAGTGTTTCCAAATTATCTCTAGTTCCACTTGGTGATGTTATAGTTTTTAAGGATTCAAGATATTTGAACTTCATTTTTGTACTTTTGACAAGTTATTTATTGTTTTAAGAAACACACATTAATGCTTTTTTAGGAGGATCTTATCATTGAAATATTTAGCAAAGGTTAGACTAGAAAACTTTAATATCCATTATAATATGCTTTTGTTAACATTAATGAATTTTTAGGAGGATCTTGTCCTTAAAATATTTAGCAAAGGGTAGACTAGAACACTTTAATATCCATTAAAATATGCTTTTGTTAGCATTTCTGTCAACATCAGTGTACGACATCATTAATCCTTAATTATAAAGGAAAAACTCATGTTCAATGTCAATTTTTTCAGTTATTGTGGAAGATACAGATCTTACTAGTTAATTTGCACATCGTATTTAAGAGGGATGGAGAAATGTTTTTATTCCCAGTTGACCAGCATCTATGTTTTATGGTGCCCTCCTTGGGTTTCTAATATCTATTCCTTTTTCTAGTTTTTCTCTTTTTGGGGAACAGTTAGTTTCAGAGCCTTGGAAGGGTAGAAGGGGATGGCTTAAACAGTGCAAGAAAGAAAGGAAAGTCTAGGCTTTTGCCCCATTGTTACGATAGTTGTTGGTGATCTGAGAGGAGCACATAGACAAGCTGTCTTGCATTTGAAATACTTAACATTTCATTCTCTATCATTGTTAGACATGTGATTGATTTTGGCAATGAGAAATACATTCCATGGAGCCATTCTGTGATTACGCGGCTCATAATTATCGCTTCTTATTTCTTAAGAACAAGTCTATAAAAGTGCAAACTAAGAAGTTTTTTGAGACATCTGTTTAAGTTCTTCCGTCCACAGACACTATGCCTGATGAGACTAAGAATGCAACTGATTTTACTTCACATTAGAATTATTGCTGCACACATGTGTGCTCATGTAATCTTGACTAATCATCTTCTATTCTGTTTGCATGTGACTAGGTTATTTCCCGTTTGTCAAAATTATATCCCAAGGATATCGATGCGCCTGCTGATGGAGTTGATGACATGACCAAGCTTGCTTATTTGCATGAGCCAGCAGTGCTGCATAATTTGGAAACTAGATATATGATGAATGAAATATATGTAAGATTACAACCCACATTCTGTTTGAAATCATGGCAGACAAAACCTAGATGCAAGAGAAATATGATACATGATGAATAATTTAAACCGGAGCTATATATTGACATCTCTTTTATGATAATTTTACATCGTGGCAGACTTATACCGGAAATATTCTCATTGCAATCAATCCTTTCCAAAGTCTTTCACATCTCTATGATACTAATGTGATGCAAAGATACAAGGGAGCAACGACCGGAGACTTGAGCCCACATGTTTTTGCTATTGCTGAAGCAGCATATAGGTGAATTTGCGCCTCGTTTACTCTCAACTTTTTACTTTTTTTAAATGGTATTCTTATTGCTGACTGTTTGTTTAAATTAGGGAAATGATGAATGAGGTGAAAAGCAACTCTATTCTTGTTAGTGGTGAGAGTGGTGCTGGTAAGACAGAAACCACTAAAATGCTTATGCAGTACCTGGCATATTTAGGTGGTCACACTGCATCTGAAGGTCGAACAGTTGAAAAACAGGTTCTAGAGGTAATAGGGTTATCTAACTCTGGATTATGGTTGGTATTATTTCTGCATATTTGGTTGTAATTTTTACTGAAACGTATTTTTAAAGCTGTCCTGCATGCTCTTTACCAAATGGCAAAAGTCAACTCTAAGGTCAAACATGCCACTTTTGCACACTTCTTGCTTTTCCAAAGTGCAGCCCCCTCTTAGATTTTTGGCAATCCCAAGGCCCAAACCAGTCACATTTAGTGTCCCAAAGTGCTCCAAATGGTTGGCTCTTGATTTGGGGTCTAAATGGGAAAAGTCAACTCTAAGGTCAAACTTGCCACTTTTGCACACTTCATGCTTTGCCACCAATTTGACCTTGCTGCCGTGTGAACTTCTAGGCCTTCAAATCTTCAATTAAACCTTGCCTAAGGATAGAGGACCTGCAAATTGATCAAAAACTTAAGTGGAAGGATTAGCTCTACCTAGACAGTACTTGAATAACTAAGCTAAAATGACCAAAAACATGAAAACCAAGAATTTTGCTCAATTGGCCCTAAACCTAAAATTTTGGTGTTTGACCACTTCCAACAAGTGTAATTAGGCATTTATAATGATTCTACAAGGTCAAATCACTCAATTTGGAAGAATTTCAAAAATTCAACTCTAAAGTCAACTATGTCATGGTTTAAAGGCTAAATGAACAAAATTTGACTCTTAACACTAGGTTTGACTAACCTAAGACCCTAGGACTCAAAATATGATGCAACTACACTGAAATGATGTTTAAAAACATTCTATAAACACTAATTCTATGAAAATGCAAAAATGATTCTAAGTGAGGAATCTAACCTAATATGCTCAAATTAGCTATTCTAGAATGAAAAAAATGAACACTTTCACTAATGAAAAGTAACAAAATTCAAGACACATCATACATCTCGTGCGTGGGACTAGAAATGGGGTGTTCGTTAGCGGCTGGAACAGAATGTCCAAGAAATCTCGCTAGGATAGGTTCTAACCTGACTCTGATACTATGTTAAGAAGTTGACTTTAAGCCTAACTCAATTCTTCAAAACCGGCTTGTAAGGTGAGGTTTACACCCCACTTATATATTGCAAAATTGCTTTATCTCTAGTTGATGTGAGACTTCCAACAAATACAACAAATCAAATTCTAAACAATTCCTCTAAGGTTCATATTTCTCTCACTAATAACTTCTTTTCGATCACTTGATTTTTTCAAACATATTCAAATAAAATTCACTAATAATACTTGTACCCATCCTATCAATAAGTGGGTAATTAAAATACCTATACCCATTACCCATAAGTACCATTAAGGATATCCATTTAGTATTTGTTACAAGTTTTACTTGTGGATATATGTGGTACAAATTTTTGTCATGGAAGTTTGGTATTGGTATTGGGATTCATGAAACAATCTACAAAGTTAGTGTTCATCAGCTTTGTTTCCACCAAAATGTTCATTGCATATTTTCTCGGTGAAATGAGGATGCCATTGATTGTGCCACATCTATTCCTAAGAATTAGTGAAGTATGTCAAGATCCTTTGTCTAGAAAAACGATGACAATGATTTTGTTTTACTTGAGTGATTCTGTGATGATCACTATAAGTTATTACACTATTATAGATGTACACGTTCTAGTATATGCATCTTGTGGCTAATTACCAAATTTTTTAAATATAGTGCCGAATCTGCCAAACCTTGCCCAAAGGGATTGTTTGGGACTATACAAGGATTTACAAAGATAAAACACTGGACAAAAAGAACCCAATAATAAATCTAGGATGTGGTTCCATTTAAACTTCCATGAGATCACTATTAAGGAAAACATTTTTAGTGTAATTTAGTAGATGGGTCAATGATGAATAACAATTAGACAAAAATAATTTGTTGGAGACTACTTTTGCAATGAGAGAGAAGTATCACCTTAAGAAGACAAAGGCCTACCTTTAGCAATCAAATGATCCTTGAGGGATAGACCTGACCATCAAGGCCAACCTTCACATAAAAATTCATTGATAGCTTAAATTTCCTCAGTGGAACATGAACTAGGTACATCCTAAGTGCCACTGCTTTAAAAGGCTTACATTTCATCAATCATGACTTATCTTTGTCTAGGATGATAAAAAGGCATTACCTACAAGCTTATAGCTAGGCACAACAAATAGAAGATAAAAAAACATAATGTAAGAAGAAAATAATAATTTAATGTGATAGTATGTGAAGATGTGTAGTGGATAAACATGTACCTTTTCAAAAAGTAATTAAGGGATCAAGTACTGTAAGTAATGTTGAAAGGGGTTTAGTAATTTGTTTTAGAGGAGTGTTACTCTCATTAGTAGTGGTGGTGGCATAATATTAAATGTTTATCCTCAATACACCTATAAGGGATAGGTAAAAGGTGGTACCTTTGAAATATGTGACAACTTTATATAATATAACTGTATATAAAGATAATTCTCTTTTTTGTGTCCACAATTATTATTCCTATTTTACCCTTTACAATAAATTATTTATTCATTTTTCTCTTTTTTTTTTATTCTCCATTCATCAACAGTTATTTTCTCTTCTTTTCTCCATTCATTCCACTTTGCTCTTAATATCATACATATTTAAAAAATGCATACACACATGCACTATAGCGCCCGTATTTACGCTAGTCCTAGGAAAATACATTTGTATGATTGATGTGAAAGTTTATCTAGCTAGAGGGTCAGAATATTTTTTTATAAGGCATTGAATGATTTATTGAGAAAAGGTCCATGGTTTCAGTAGTAGATGTGCCCAAACTAGGCCATACCAAAACATAAAAGTGTGTATTAGAATGGTTCAAGTTTGGGTGCCGAGTGACCAAGGGCGGGATTATGTCTATAACACACAAACCAAAAGGCTAGAGGAGGTAACAAATAGAGGGATTTGTGAGGGAATAAACTAGAGTGAGGTATTTGATTTGATGAAAAAATAAAAGGCATACAATTAGTAAGATATTGGTTGGAAAACCACCTTATTTGTTGTCACCCTTAGTGTGCCTTAATTGTGTTCTCTTTGGCAATTGCCATGGTGGTGATTTAATTCCTTATCGACTAAAGATATGCTATAAATAAAGCTTATAAAGTTTAAATTGTTCCTTTCAAATTGGTTTTCTAAGGTTAAATCATAAATCCAAATTAGTCACAAGTAATAAGCATAACATATCCCCTAAAAATAATGAGGAGCATTTCTATAAAGAGTGTTCAAGTGGTTTCATTAAGGTGCTGTTTTTATCTTTAGCAACCCTATTTTGTAAGGGGTATGAAAAGAAGATGTTTGGAGTAGGATGACCAAAATTGTTTGAAATTGGTCAGAAAATGTTCATGAGCATTATCACTTTGGAAAGTGCAAGTTGGAACTTAAAATTGATTTTTCATCTCTTGATAAAAGATTGAACTATTGAAAACAACTTGAATTGATTTTTCATTAAAATCAACTAAATGCATCCATAATAATGATCAATACAGGGGAATTGACATAACTCATGAGAACATAGACAATTTGGAAAGAATTAGTGCTACTTGTTGTTACTTGGCAGGACTAGGATGATCTAGCTAAGTGTGAACGAAAACAAAAGAATCCACCAACTAACTATATGGGTAGAGGTCTAAGCTAATAAATTTCATGTGATTGACATCTTGAGCCAATTATCCAGCCAAACTCTGATCCTATAGGGCAACAAAATCTTTAATAAAAAATGAAACAATCAATAAAAGAGTGAAATGGCTCATTGATAGTAAAATTAAATCGAGACTCTAGAATTTTGAGGAAATTATCAACCAAAAAAGATGGTACAAGATGGAAGGTACCAAATTAAATGAAATGTTTGAGACCAATCAGCAAAAGGGATATAGGGTAAATTACTTGAAGTGAAAAAAATGAAGAAAAAGGATTTACTAAATGTGATATGATCAGTAACACTAGAATTAAGGACCAAGAGATGTGGATGTGTACTAAGACACCTGTAGAGAGATTACTTGTGTGCACAACACAAGTAGTTGAACTGGATGTCTCATGTTCCTCGTATTATTTGAGGAAGTTTGTGAAAATGGGAGGGTTGCCTAGTTGTCACAGTCTGCTAACCAGCCATGTATCACCAAGGAGGGAGAGAGAGGAGGCAGAAAAGGCTGGGCAGGGAATAGGCGGCTCACCAGGGCAGTGGGGTAACCCAACATTTATGTATGTGTGCAAACCAGCCATGGATCACCAAGGAGGGAGAGAGAGGAGGTAGAAAAGGCTGGGCAGGGAATAGGCGGCTCACCAGGGCTGTGGGGTAACCCCAACATTTATGTATGTGTGCTGGCTGAAGGCATGGCCGGTGAGTAGCCATGAGTAGTGAAGTTGCAGCCGAGAGTAGGAAGGGTGCATTAGAGCACATGCTGTGTAGGGTTTTTAGTGCAAAGTTGCAAATCTGTGATTATTTCTCATAGTCAACTTGGTGATCGTCCTGTGGGAAATTAGCTTGCCAGAAAAATTTCTGGAAAACAGTGGTAGTGGTTGGCATGAACATGCTGAAAAAAAGGAGGCCTAGTAGGGGAAAGGAAACTAGAAAAGTACATGGTTTTCCAAATGGCCCTGATATATAATGGGATCACTAGGTAGACATGTGTTAGGGTTTTCTTGTTAGGCTCTATATACCATGTTGAGATGAAAAATATAAAATCCAATTGGAGAGAATCTGTGTATAACTAACACCCTCGAGAGTATTATTTATAGAACACGTCACAAATACAAGTACCACTATTTCCTCCTTTCTGTCTTTGCATAGAGACATAGCTACCTTATTTACATTGATTATGACGAGTGTCAGAAGGATCTAACCAATTAGGACATTCTTCAATATACTTATTGTAGCAACCTGATTAAAGTAGTGTACATAACAAGCAGTTGATCAAGGAAATAAGTTTAATTAGATTAATTTCATGTTAGAGAGTGTGCTGAAATAGACTCACTATTTTCTAGTGATGTCAGGATCTTGGTTTGTGATAAGATCATGTAGTAAACTAGTCCAACCAAATTCCACTCTTTTCTCCTGTTTTTCTAATATTTTGTAATCTTCTTTGTATTCTCCTTGGTGAGTCAAGTAGTTCCTATTTCATGTCTTATTTCTGAGTAATGTTGAACTCATCAGTCAAGTTTTTAAATTGTAATGATGCAGTCAAATCCAGTTCTTGAAGCATTTGGTAATGCAAAAACTGTTAGAAATGACAATTCCAGGTAAGAGATTTCTGGTTATGTTTCTATTATGCTTGGTTTTTTATAGTACATTATGTACGTGATATCCTTTTTATGCTACACTTTTTCAGCTATATACTTGCATTTCTGAATTCTTTCCAGTATATGTTTTATATTCATATTAGAAGTGCAGGTTTTTGAATAATTGACTCAATTTTTCTTCATCTTGTGACTATATCATCATTTACATACTCGATGCTTTTTAGTTTGTTACTAATTTAATTGGGAAAAAATTTTCTTCATATGAAATTTTTTCATGGTGATCTATTTCTTCTTTTCCTGTTATTTGTATTCAGTCAGTAAGAAGTAATAGGCATCACAAAGGCTGTTTCTCATTTATGAATTGGTGATTTCAATAATTACTAGCAGTTTCATACTTCTGTTTCTTTTATTTTCTTGCAGCCGTTTTGGAAAATTTGTTGAGATCCAATTTGATAAGTTTGGACGAATATCTGGTGCAGCCATTAGAACTTACCTGCTTGAGAAATCTCGTGTTTGCCAAATCTCAGATCCCGAGCGTAACTATCACTGTTTTTACCTTCTCTGCGCTTCTCCTCCGGAGGTAAGCAATTCAAAGCTTCACCTTCTATTCACCATTCTTCATGTCATTTTATTAGCAGCATTCTGATTTCATTTAGGAAAAGGAGAAATATAAGTTGGGAGATCCTAAATCATTTCACTACCTTAACCAATCCAATTGCTACGAATTAGTTGGTGTTAATGCTGCTCAAGAGTATCTTAGCACCAAGAGAGCCATGGATATTGTGGGAATCAGTCAGGACGAGCAGGTATCACTAAAACATTTGTTAGTGTTTCTAATAATTCACTTAGCTGTCTTTCAAACAAAACTTCAATGTAAAATTAGTAATATATTTCCTCACTTCCTCCTCTCAGGATGCTATTTTCAGAGTTGTAGCTGGTATTCTTCATCTTGGGAATATCACGTTTTCAAGATCAGAAGAAACGGATTTCGCAGTTCTAGAAGAAGAGGAATCCAAGTTTCATCTACAAACGACAGCAGAACTTCTTATGTATTGCGGCATTTTCACTGTTATCCTTTCCAAAATCTTGTATAGATATTATTTATCAATTGAATTTATTCATATTCCAGGTGTGATGTGCATGCTTTGGAAGATGCACTATGTAAGCGTATGATGGTTACTCCAGAAGAAATCATCAAAAAAAGTCTTGACCCTCTGGGTGCCACAGTTAGCAGGGATGGTTTAGCCAAAACCATATATTCTCGTTTATTTGACTGGTAATGTGATTTTTTTATATATATATATATATATATATATATGTATGTATATATACATATTCATATATGTATATGTATGTATATATACATACATACATATATGTATATATGTATATATATATATATATATGTGTATATATGTATATATATATATGTGTATATATATAATATATATACATATTTATATATGTATATATATGTATGTTTGCGTGTGTGTATGTATGCATCTATATGTCTATCTAGGTGCATATATAACATTTATTTTTTATTTCTCTGTAGAAGGAATATCAAATACAATTATGTGTTTTTGTCATGTCCAGGTTAGTTCAAAAAATTAATATCTCCATTGGGCAGGATCCTAGCTCAAAATGTCTCATTGGTGTTCTTGACATATACGGCTTTGAAAGCTTCCAAACAAATAGGTGAGAATAGATTTTTTTAATGCAATGTTGTTATTGTATAATAGGATGGGCTCTAGGCCCAAATCTAAGTGGTCGAAAGATTTATATTAGATGGGGCTAAGTTTGTTTATTTCACATTTCATTATTTTCTATTTTCTTTTTATTTTATCAAGTTAGATGATGGCACTTACAATGCTGTTAGTTTTAGGCTATTTAAGGTATTGTTGTTATGTTAAGGATATGAAGAAATGAATGATATTAGTATTATTTCCTTTTTTTGGCTTTTTTATTCAAGAGTGTAGGTTATTTATTACAGTAGCCCTAGATTTAGTTTGTAGTCATCGTATGCTTGCATACTCTAATTTAGGAAGCCACAAACAAACAAATGCACCAAAGAAGGTCTCATACAACCACATTCATGTTAGTTAAATATATATAATTGAAACCAAGAAACCTAAATAATACACTGTAGAAAAGATTACACTGACTCGTTGCTTAGAGATGAGAGAGTACACTATTTATATCTAGCTAGCTTCTAACTCAACAGTCCGTTACAGAGATGCAGTTACAAATGTGACTACCTGACTAACTACTTAGCAACATAACATAAAATACAACAGAATAGTAATTTTATATTGAGTTGGAGATGACATATTTGCAAGCAAGCTTTCCCTTTCATTTTGGGTGTGGTAGTAAATAAGATAAATCCATGCTGATATGTAATTCCCTCATTGTAGCTTTGAGCAGTTTTGTATAAATTTCACAAATGAAAAGCTGCAGCAACACTTCAACCAGGTATGAGGTTAGTTTTTCATATATTTTACAATTCCCACTGTGAGACTTTTCTCTCAACATTCAATCTGATGCCAATGATGCGCGCAGCATGTGTTTAAGATGGAGCAGGAGGAATATACGAAAGAAGGGATTGACTGGAGCTACTTAGAATTTGTAGATAATCAAGATGTACTGGATCTCATTGAAAAGGTTTCTACCAACTTTTAGTCTGTGCTTTAGTATTTATTAAAGGATCTTGTTAAATCACACTTTATAGGTTTTTATTTTAGTTATATTGTTGAAATTCAGAGGCTAACAATTACTGACCCACATTTCTAATCTGAGGACCATTGTGAAATTTAATACAATGGTTTGCCGCTATATATGAACATAGTTTCAACTCTGCCTACCTTAAGGGTGTCAAATTCACGAAAGCTTAAACTTAGACAGAGGGCTGGAGCCCACAAATGGATTTTATATCTGAAACACACCTATAGAGGTTTGGTGTGTACATAACTACTTAAGCCTATTTTTCTTTTTGCTTAAATTTAACTTGATCATGATGCACAAGCACACCAAGGATTGAACTCTTCTTTACCACTTGGTCACAAACTTTTGAGTCGTTTAAGAATAAAATATCCTACAAATTTTTTTTTCATAGGCTCAACAATTGTTTCTATAACTCTGACAAAAGCATCCCAACAGTCAATGTTTACAGAGATTGAGGGGAATTTCTGGACTGTGTTTTTGCATGGAGGGCTTTTTATCACGTGTTAAGGATTGGTTATCTTCATTTTAATCTATATGTTCCTTTAAACAGTTCTATCACTGTAGAAAAATAAAGAAAACTATTGTAGCACGCGTTGTATTTGTAAAATCTAATAAACTTTGATAATTGATATACAGTGTATACTTTATTCTTACCCCATAGTTTTATGTAGATTACTTAGGGATCCCACATTTCTCATAAATTGCCATTACTAGCTCTAAATTACTTTGAGTGCAAGGTTGTTTACATGAATATAATTTTGGCATAATCAATCCTATGATAATTTCTTATTGTAAAAGAGAAACTATTTAAGTTGAAATGTCTGGTACATATTTTACCTATCGTGCTTCTGCTAGGCTCAGATGTCTGGCAGTTGGCTGGGCTTACAAGTAGTGGTGTGTATTTGTTGTCTTGTGTTAGACCTGTACACATTATTCATTGCCGATGGACAACATATGCCTCTATTCTAGCAATGGAAGCCTTGAGGCAGTTATCAATAGTCATAGTTTTGGAACGATTTCAGGATTATCATCTACAAATCATTCCGTGGTTAAGATAAGTTTTATTAGTAGCTTCTCACAACATGCTTTTGCTATGTGCTGGATTTCGTTTTGAAATATTATGGAATATTTGTTTCAGAATTTGCTAAGATTGTATCCTCTGAATCTACTTTCAGAATGTCACCACTGATATCTATAATTCTCTTTTTCAGAAACCTGGTGGAATTATTGCTCTGCTTGATGAAGCTTGGTATGAAGAAATTTCTTTATTTTTTATTGTTTATGCCTTTATATTTGAATAAGAGAGAAGAATTGAGAAATGGAAGGAGTTCTTTCCTCTCAAGAAATGATTTTACGCAATGTAGAACTTGCCCAATGGCATATTAAGTACCATAACTGTGTCGTGCATTATTTCTTTGAATTGATTGTTACTGTTTTAGTAAATGCAGTATAAGTTTTCTGCATATAATATGTGATGCATTGTATTTGGCACTATAAGGATTTGAAAGTCATTCTTATGAATTTGAAGTGAAAGAGTGAACAAGTTGGTCTCTTTTTTAACAATAACTTCTCCAAGGAAAAATGTACACAAACTTGTGAATGTTTCCTGATAATTTGTCCTTACGAAGTTCATGGATTATATTTCCCTTATTGGCATGTTCATTGTCTGCTTGCAGTATGTTTCCTAAGTCAACTCATGAAACGTTTTCGCAAAAGCTTTATCAGACATTCAAAGATCACAAACGCTTCATTAAGCCAAAATTGGCACGTTCAGACTTCACTGTTTGTCACTATGCGGGAGATGTGAGTTTGAATTTTCAACATTGCTATGCATTTTTTTCCCGAGTATCGGCTAAAACTTGTTATTTACCACTTCTTTTCAGGTTCAGTATCAATCTGAGCACTTTTTAGACAAAAACAAAGACTATGTTGTTCCTGAACATCAAGAGATGCTAAGTGCTTCCAAATGTTCATTTGTATCAGGTCTTTTCCCTCCACTTTCTGAGGAGTCAGCCAAATCTTCTAAGTTTTCTTCCATTGGTTCTCGTTTCAAGGTTTATAAAATATGGTTCTTTATATTGTCAGAGTACATCTGATAGGCCTTACCTCAATCCAAAGGTCAGAAGGTTAATACTCTTGTACTTATTTGTACAGCTACAATTACAACAATTGATGGATACACTCAATCTGACAGAGCCACACTATATTAGATGTGTGAAGCCAAATACTCAACTAAAACCTTTCATATTTGAACATATGAACGTCATCCAGCAATTACGATCTGGTGTAAGTCTAATTAAGAATTAAGTTCTATCATATTTTCTGAGTAGAGCTATTGACACTTCCATTGCCTGTCACAATCTTACCAGCTACTAGTTTCCTATTCTCTCTCAAGTAAATACTGGATTTATTCAGTCAATCCTTAATTAATTACTCTCCTATTTGTTTATTCGTATTGAATAGGGGACAATTAGAAATTGCATTTAAAAGTAACCCGCGTAATGTGATGAATAGGCAATTACAGGTTCCAACGGCATGTAGCTTCTCTAATTAAACTTTCCTCTGTAGAATTTTCACCCATTGTGTTATTGTAGGGTGTTCTTGAAGCAGTAAGAATTAAATGCGCTGGATTTCCCACTCACTGGACCTTTCATGATTTTTTAACTCGATTATGGATTCTTGCTCCAGAGATTCTTCGAGGGAAGTAAGTTCAACTTAACCCAATTTTAACCATGTTACTTTTACTCAATAGTCTTGATATCATGCTTTCTAGTTTGACAATTATTTGGTTCTGCATCTTGAAAGTGATATGTATTTATGCAGCTTTGATGAAAAGGATTCGTGTAGAAAGATTTTGGAGAAGATTGGGCTGACAGGTTATCAGGTACAGCAAGAAATATATTGAATTTTGTGAAGGAATCCAAAATTATTATTTTTTTTAAATAGTTTGATATCATTGTACTTTAAAGTTGCTGTCATTGATTTCTCAGAATCTCTTTCTGGTTTAGTTCATTTGACTGGGTTTGTAAATGAAATGTGTAAACCACACTCGATGTATGGCAAATGACGCATATTCTGAGTCACATACGTTGACCAAAATTCTTTATTCTAAGATGCTTTTCTATGTTCAGCTGAACTTCTTGTGATCTACCAATTTTGCAGATAGGGGAAACAAAAATATTCTTAAGAGCTGGTCAGATGTCTGAATTGGATGCTCGGAGGGCATTCCTGCTTAGTAGTTCAGCTACAGTTATTCAAAAGAATGCTAAAACTCGTTATAGTCGGAAAACATATATTGATTTGCGAAAGTGCTCTCTTTTCCTACAATCCATTTGCAGAGGTTAGTTTTTGTCTTTTTTGTATTATGTGAAGGACAAAAGGCTGCCTTGGTATGGGGAGTATCTTTAGAGGCAGTAAAATATGAAGCTTTCGGTTTTTAGATTCACCTTCATTCTATTCAAACTACAAATCCTTTTTCTTTTATAGTTCTCAGTCTTGAAGCCTAATCGCAAAGGGTGGGGAATGAAATATAGTACTGTCATATCATATTTCGAATGAAACATAAAAGAAACTATTTAATGATCCTTGAGAAGAAAAAGGAAGCATTGCACACAGGCACATGAGAAAGGAATCCTCTTCGATATCTATGGACAGTGATTTTTATTGCAGAAAAGTTACTTTCCATTCATTTATGGCGTTATCTCTGTGCCCTGTGTTGATTTTCCCTTCTAGCTCTTTTAAAACAGTGTGAAACATAGTATAGTCGACACAGAAAATATAAAGTGGTGTGGAGGTCGTTATTTGACAGCTTATTAAATCCCTTCACTCAAGATATGTGACAATAAATAGCTCAAACATATGGGAGACAGCCAAATATTTTATTTAGAAAACTCTTGGAAAAAACCATAGGTTAACCATAGAGAAAAATGGGTACAAAAGTGTATCAATCAAGTGCACAAGTCTGTGCTAACATCCAGCCCATCGATAAAGCAACAAAGCTTACAATAGAAATGATCACCAATCAAACTGTTGATAATGAAGAACTAGATGTCATGATCTTTCTGATAAAATATCTTCCTGATCCAAAATGTTAACAAATTCACAAATAGTTTTACTGTAACAACTCCGTGAATGAGCGAGCATGCCTTTTTTTCCTTTTCTCTCAATGGAGGTTATTCTCCCTTGAAATTGGTCTCTCTCCCATGTGTCCTAATCAAACCTCTCTCCACTTGGACAAATGAGACATGGAACCGGTTTCAATTTTTGGGCCTTTGTTCACCTATTAGTTCATGAAATGAATATATAATGAAGACTTAGAGTCCAGTTTGCTTGACATTTTTTTCCCATAACTTCTGCATTGTTTTCTGTGACCTTTTCAAAGGGACTCTGAAACTTAGGTTGAGATATTTTGCATAAAAATCTTCAAGCACTTACTTTATTTATTATTATTGGAAACACAAGCGTGCATATGTGTCCTCTGTTTTTATTATTGATGGTTAATTTAATTTTAAAAAATAACTGAATTTAAATAAATAGTGATTTTAACAAAATAGTAAAATAATTACTTTAATTTTAAAATAATTAAATTTAAATTAATGGTCATTTAAAGGGTAAAGATGAAAATATAATTATTTTATTTAAAGTAAAATTCGAAAAAAAATGTGTACATAGGATAGATATTAAACATTTATTGTTTCAACTTTTAGGAGAACTGGCTCGAAGATTGTATTATCGCATGAAATATAGGCAAGTTGCTGCCGTCAGAATTCAAAAGCAGATGCGTCGAACAGTGGCTAGGAAGCAGTATGTTGAAATAAAGTTCTGTGCAAATGTCTTGCAGACAGGTTTTCGAGCAATGGCTGCTTGTAATCAATTTAGATATAAAAAGCAAACATATAGAAAGCAGACTAGTGCATCAACTACTATTCAGGTTATAGCTGTCCTGTTAAAGTTGGGTAAATTATGTTTTTTCCCTCAAAATACCTCGAATTTTGGTTCAGTCCCTATTAAAATTAATGCTAGTCCCTAGATTTAATATAAAGTCGTAGGGGCTAGCAACATATAAATTTTTATGAGAATTAAAAACAAATTTTTAGATGTTTTGAGGGAAAAAATATATTTTACAATAATTTTGAAATGCCTTTCAGTTGTCTGAAATTTTGGGGATGAAAAAATGCAGTCCCATTGGCGTCGGCATAAAGCTCTCGTTGACTATCAGAACCTTAAGAAAGCATCAATCATTCAACAAAGCAGCAGCTCCTGTGATACACAAGAAGAGAAGGTTGTATATTTTAACATTTTGATAGGAGAAATATGTAATTATTAGAGATATAATTCAAAACTATTTTGGAGCCTTCTCTTAATTGCTTACAGCTTTTGGGAAGACTACTTTTTCGGGAAGAAAATTGATTAGGATTGTCTTTGAAGCTGTAAATGTCAATGAATACAAAAGCACGTGAACCACCTTCTTCTAGCATTTATCTTGAAGTTCCTGCTGCTGAGATAACAAAATTAACTAGTTTGCTGTTATGTTATGCCAGGTTTCAGAGACTCTTCTGCAAAATGAAAGTCCTTGTATGGAAGAATCTTCATATCCTGTGCATGAAGAATCCTCAAATCCTGTGCAAGAAGACGAAAGTATTGAAGCTATCAGGGATTCTTCTAGTCCTCTCAAAGACACTGACAAGATTGAGGTTCTTGCTGTAGAAATGAAAAACTTAAAGGTAAAGCATAGTATATCTACTACCGAATATCTATAAAATCTGCATAATAATCATTATTTTATTTTAGAGTTGTGGTTTCAATATATGTTTTCTTTTTTAATTGTGATTGGGAATTCTTACCTAAATCCATATAATTTCATTATGCTATTAGAGCTATAGCAGCCTCCATGGCATGCCTTATCATTTTTTCCACTGAGTTCTTTAAAATCTAGCACTCTACTGTGATGATGTCACATCTCCATTCCTCTTTTCTTTCCATTGGCCATGCACAAGATTATGGCCAACCAACCTACACATCATCAATGTCACTAAGAACATCTCTAGTGGTGGTCTCTTAACAAGTTCTTGACTTGAAGAAACCAAACCTGATGAGTCCTTCTTTTAGCTTGGAGTCCTTGAATAGACGATGAAGACTCCATGGATGAATAAAGAGGCGCATAAGCAAGGAGTAGAGAGGGTGAAGATGGTTTGGTTTTGAGTGAAGTCCTTGAGAGAGCTGAGGTCAACTCCTAAGGAAGAAGACTAGAGTAAACTAGAGAGAAGTTTACTCTAAGGTGAGCTAAAAAGAGGTAATGTGCACACATTTTGGCTCAAGCTGAAAAATACATGTCCTAAGCCTTCTATTTATAGGCTAAAATGAGATCAAGGAGTCTCCAAAAAGAGGAGGCAAAAAGAAGTCTAAAAAGTTGAATTTTGGAGCCAAAAAAGAGCATGTGGAAGGTGTAACTTGCCACCTAAGCAAGTCACACTCTCCTTGCCATGGGACGCTCACTTTGAAGCCTTGGAGAGCAAGCTTGAAGCTTCTAGATCTCTCTAGCTCATGCACTCCAATTGAGGCCCAATGCAAGGCCTAATTCCCTTTTTGTTCCAAATTATTTCTAGATCCGCCTAATACATGGTCCAAAGAAAATCCTATTCTACTGGGCCAAAAGTACAAAGTCCAAAAATAAATCCTAATCTAGTATTTACAAGCAAAGAGTCCTAGGCTAGGTTTTTACATCCTCCTTGGCCCATGTGAACTCCATCTTGGGCCTTGCATGTTCATTGGAGGCCCATTCTTCTTGTGTCCTCTTAGCCATAGCTCTTGTGGTAGGTCCCTTGGGCAGAGGTATCTCATCAAAACCATTTTTCACATTTTCTACAAAGATCTCTATAATCTCAACAACCTTTACCATTTAAAATTTAAGGGAATTTTTACTTACCTCGTTATATTCTTGATTTTTTATTTTTATATAAAACTTATGTTAGACATCACTATGTACCTTGACATCTTAGTTAGGGTGACATCCAAAAGTACATCTATCATTTGTCATCACATGAAAAAATTATTAAGAATAAAGATAAAAAAACTCATGGAGGGACCAAACCGAAACCCATGAACAAAATACAAGCCGGCTATACAAGCTATACACAAACTAATTGGCCCTATAGATAGGAAAAAGAAACCTATGATGAATAAAGTCAAAACTTATAATAACCGGAATAACCATATACCATTTAAACACCTCCCTATTAGTCAAATCTAAACTCATCAACTTATCTGCACAATAATTTCTTGTCAAGAAATTCATGACACCTTAAAGTTAATACCACTACAAAACTTCACACATTATATTTTTTTTTGTAAAATAGACATTCATGTAAGAGTTTATGTGTAGAAAGATAATGTGTGCTTACCTACATGGAAATTAACTGTAAAGAGGTAAGATGGCAATAATATTGTTTTTGTAATAGAACCTATATTTATTATAGTGGCTAGACAAGATGGATAAATATTGTTTGTTGCTAACGGCAAACAAAATTTAAAGATTAAATGGATGGAAATAATTTGTAAATAATTACTGATTGGGAACTGATACAGTGGGTAATTTGTGTAGATGTTTGCAGTTTATATTTGAGGAATGTGTGACATAAGACCATCATATGGAAGCAAGGATGAACAGTTCAGAAAAATGATCATTTAAACAATCAGATCACATGGTTGCCACTAATAATTTATAATGATCAGCTGCTATTTTGTCATTCATGTCGTATTTATACATGTAATGGGTTTTGGCTTATGGTTGTAGTTATTGAATTCAAACTTACCAAGTTTTATTTAATTACTGCATTGCCAGGTCAAGTTGCACGCAGAAAAACAAAGAGGTGATGAATATGAAAGGAAATATGCAGAAGCTCAAGGATCCAATGAAGAGTTACGCAAAATATTAGCAGAAACTGAAAAAAAAGTATATCAGCTTCAGGACACTTGGAACAGGTAGTATTAATATATCCCTTGCAGATTCTTGTAATCTAGCAATTTTTTATTTTCCAATACCAAAACCCGTCAATATGGTTAAATCATAGCACATGATTGTTTCAAGTTTAACAGATGTTGATAAGTCGTGCTTTTCCAATACATTCTATGAAGTAACTAATAACTTTTTATTGACCTGGAAAACATGTAGGATTGATTGAACTTCTATAGAAATATCTGATGATATATAAATAGTACTATAATCCATCTTGCAAAAGAATTACTATATACTTAGACTCCAAGGGTCAATATATTTAAGGTAAATTATGGGAATAGTATTTAGAGTTTCTAAATAAAAAATTCTAAAGTCTGTACGTTGAATATGTCAAGTTTAGACAGTTGCTTATTAAAGGGGGTAGAGGCAAAACTGTAGGAGAAAAGTTTGGCTTCCTTCCCCTTTCGGCATAATCTCTTGAATTGAATGCGTCTTACAACCATGAAACAAATTTTTTTAATTAAATAAAACTTATAATAACCAAAGATACTAACCACATTAATTTTCCCCAAAGCATCTTCTTCAGTAATCATAAGGAGAACCGATACATGAGAGATGGAATTGACTTTTTGTTCCTTTGGCATTCTCTTGATTAATATTTCAAACACTTCGTTTATGTATGCTAGGTAGCTCTGAAGGTGACCTTTGGGAGGAAGATTTAAAGTCAGCCTATATTTATGAAGTGTTACTTTCGAAAGATATGATTCAATATCCAAAAATTTACGGATTTTATGTTGTTCATTATCACTATTTGTTAGAATGACTGGAAGCAAATGTCCAATGTACTATTTCATGAGTCATGGCCTGTCTTGTTCAAAAGCCTATTTGGAAAAATAAAAAAGAATGACCAAGATAAACCATATAACAGAAATCATACTTTGTTGGACCTTAATGAACATTACGTTTGAACTTCCAAAATATATGGTCTGGGGGGCAACATTAAACAGGGTTTAACCATGATGACATTCTAATTTTTTATGTCGTCTACCCTTATATGGAAAACACTATAATTTGAATTTTGACTTTTAAAACTGAATTCTATTTGATTAATGCTAGATCTGAATTAGTGTGTATCAGGATGATATCTTCCGTGTCAAGTCAAGTTGCCGAGCTGAAGACGACCTCGAGTACTTCATCAAGATTGAGTTCAAGTTTTCGACCTATAGCTAGGGTTGACGTTGCTTCTAGTAACTCTGATACTTCGTCTACAGACTCTGATTTCACATTTCCAGCTCCTGCTTCAAATCCAGAACCTCAGGAGTCAAATTCTTTCCCGCTAGTAGTTCAGGATGTCACTGCAGGGGATGGATCGGGTTAGTCCAACTTTCTCCACAAATGTCAATGTACTAATAATCTTCCCATCAAACTTTGCTTACTGCTTTAGAAAATAATTTGGTTGTCATAGGGAGTATAGCCAATATATAAAGATCCTGTCATGTATATTATGAATGTAATTTTTAAATATGAATAGAAATACTCTTTTGTAGAGATTCGCAGCCTTTAATCTTGGAGTGGAATATCAAAGATTAGGTAGTGATAGTAGCGTTGTAGGATTTAACTGCTTCCTGTATCTATAGGATGATATTTGAATTTTCTCATGTTTCCTTTTATTTGAATTGTCTTTTTGTAATCTATGAGAAGAAGAAAATAAGATGAGTCTGACAGTATCATTTGTCCTTTTCTTCATGGTTGCATTTTCAGGATCTGAAAGTGGAAAGGAGGGTTCATTTGATGATTTCTTCTAGTAAAACTTGTTTTTTTATATCGTGCTTAAATTTTAATATCCTCGGTCCTCGGTGTCTCTGGGGAAACAAGGAGGAAAAATAGAATGAAATGGAGGTGGCATCTGTTAGGATTGTTCATTCCTTCTGCCACATACACTAAAACATTTGTAGATACACACAGTTCATCCCAGGATCTTGTAGAGCAGTAAGGTAGAGATAGCAAAAGTGTCAATCTATGATGAACCCATTTGACGAGTGTTTCACCGTGTTGACATCCCTTCTGAATTCTATATTATTTGATGTCAAATGACACAGTGACAATTTTGTATATAACATTTCCAGAGGTTTTTCTGGTCTGTTGTTTTCAGTCTTACTAAGTTGTAACCACCCTAAACTCTGACTTTTACCAATGAAAAAAATTCTTAGACACCATTTCACAATTAAAGATAAATAGTATTATCAAAAGCTAAATTTTACATTTTTAGAAAAAAAGAGAAAATGAATAATAATGAGAGGAGATGATAGTAAAAAACAAAATGTAATGTCAAAATACCTATATCCTTTTAAATAGGTAGATATCTTTTACTTTCATCTCGAACCCTGCTCTTTGTAAAAGTAAGAAAAATATTGAGAAAGCGAAAAAGTTCAAATTATCCCTTTGTTAACCAAACAAAATTTGCGGTGGTTGTTTACTCTTTTCTCTAATAAAAATTAAAAAACAAATGTTTAGTATTAATGGTAGAGTCCCCATGTTAATAGAATAGTCTTTAATGTTTAATTTGGACAAAATAAAAAAAATAGTGTTTTGATGAAAATAAAATGTTGAGATAATTATATTTTTTTGTCGTTTAAGAAAACAGGAAGTTTGAATGTTTTTCTTATATTGTATCTTCACTAAATAAAATGCGAAAAAATTAGTGCAAAAGAAAGTCAAGTAAAATATATTTTCTTAAGTTAAAGATATTTGGTAACTTTTAATTTTATATAAAATATAAATAACCCTTATTTTAGATAATAAATTGTCCTAGTTGCGTCATATATTAGTGCATTATGTTTGGATGGAAAATATGTATATATTAAGGTTTTTTCATAGAGAATATAAAATGTATAACAAAATATATTGTTTGAATAAAAAAATATAAGGGAATTTGTAATTTTAAAGTTTGATAATAATTTAATTATATAAAATGAGATCATTTCAAATTATAATTATCAAGTAATAATTTGAAATTATATATATATATATATATATATATATATATATATATTAATTTGCCTCTTTTCGTTATAATCGCTTCTTCAATCCACTCAAAGATATTGTCGTCTTGACATTGTATTTTCAAATGATTTTGATGAGGATTTTTCATGTTGAGGTTTAACATTTTTTTTATCAGAGTTTTTTTTTTTTCATTAGTATAATCAGTATATTTTTTGAATTGACATTATTCAAAATTTTCTTTGTCAACACCAGTGGTGTTTTTTTCTTTGTTAACGTCATCGTTAATTATTGGTTGATAAAT
>Ga0214542_1004000_pt1 | contig 29540 bp, 30 predicted proteins | sample CNSS1metaG_FD_160096 | JGI IMG/M metagenome (GOLD analysis project Ga0214542, IMG submission 160096) | Root nodule microbial communities from cowpea collected in UCLA plant growth center, Los Angeles, California, USA - CNSS1 | ecosystem: Host-associated > Plants > Roots > Nodule | place: USA...
TTTTTCAGCTTGAAATTGAGTAATGAATTGCTGCCCAAATTTGTGCACAAATCTCTTTTGAGCTCACCTTAGAGTAAACTCTTCTCTAGTTTACTCTAGTCTTCTTCCTTAGGAGTTGGCCTCACCTCTCTTAAGAATCCTTTCACCTACACCAAACCAAACACCTTAAGCTTCTTTCCTTCATGCTTTCGCATCCAACACCATCCATGGAGCCTCCATTCTTCATGCAAGCTTCAATGGAGACAAGAAGAAGCCATCAGTTTAGCATTGACTTGGTATTGGCATGGTTGTGGGTTCAAGTCTTGGAGAACCCAAATTAAACTTTATTTTTGCCAAACTTAGTTTTGGCTTGAATGTGAAGAGTTGAAGGAAAACCTAGATGCATGGGCAACTAAGGTTGGCTGAAAAACAGACCATAAAGGAGTAATGAATGATAATAAACATTACCATTAAAAACTTAAATTTCGTTTTTGGTAATTACCTATTGGTAAGGAACCTTTAAAAGGCAAGAAATTAGGTTAGGAGAAGGGTTTTGCAAAGCTAAAATTGCACTCAAAAAATAGGACACGAATTTTGTTAGAGTGGCGAGGTTTGAACGAGGTTTTTGGAGTTGTATTGAGAAGAACCAAGGAAAGCTTTTAGTGATCAAGGGAAGAGCTTGCAATTTTCAAATTTGGCAAAGGAATTCAGTTTAGGGGAGCTTTACGCGTTAACTTTATTTTTAATTTGATTGGCATGCTAAATAGGGTAATTTCATGCGTCGATTAATTTAATTCTGATTGGTATGTTGAATTTGGTATGAACATGATTGATATTTTATTCCTTTTAATTTATTGTTATTGGGAATTTCCAAAAATTGTCTGGTTGGCGATGAATTGCCGCCAGACGATTCTTTCCTCTTTTAGGCAATTTAATGTTCCTATAGAGGAACCACCTGCCAGATATAATGTAAAATAGCCTGTTGGACCAGTGTTGACTCTTTGATTATTCAGTGAGAGGTTGCCACGTGTCAGAGCAGTCTCTCCTAAATTAGTTTCCCTTCCGAAATTAGGGTTTTCCATGTGTGTTTCTTCCATGGTTGACGCCCGCTGAGAGAAGGACTGATCGGATTGTCGCAGACAATTCGCAATGACTGTGAATGCACTTCCGATGTTGCGCACGACGACGAGGTGGTGGGGTTCAGTCTTGTTCGAACTGGTGCAGATCTGTGACGAATAGAACTTGCGTGCAGATGCGAGAATGACTTCGTCTCTTCGTATGCGTGATGGCAGCGTGAGAGGGAAGAGAGGTTTGTGTTGGTGAAGTACTGCCACTGTGCTGGTGCGAACTCGTGGTGGCTTCCATGGCGAGCTCATGGTGGCTTCCATGGCTTCGATGGTGGCACAAAAACGACGCAGCGGAGCTCGCGTTGGCTGCTGCAGGTCTCGCTAGGGCCGCAACAATAGTGGTTTCTGGTGCACGCAATCCTGACGCGAGGCAGCGGGATGGTGGAGGAAGAAGGAGGCGCGAGTGCGACGTGGTGGCTGCCATGGAAGCGATGCACTTCGACGACAACGCGGGACTGGCTAGCGACGAGGCTGGTTCAAGCCCGAGTGGTGTTGGTGGCAGCAGGAGACGTTGGAGAAGATGGTGGCGGTGCAGATGGAGCGACGACGTTCGTCTTGGACAACGGAGGAATCACTGTTGCGCAGGAGTGGAAGGTCGAACGGATGGCAACGTGACGGGTGGTTGGGGTTTCTGACGAGGGCGCGACGGACGACGGCTTTCCGACGTGTACAGTGGTGGCCGGACGTGGTCGTGGCGGCTGCGGAGTGTGGCGGCTACGAAGTGGATTGGTGCGAAAGAGAGAGAAGAAGGAAATTAGGGTTAAGGTTTTAGTTGTGTGAAGGAGAGAGAGAGTGATGAGGTGACATGTTTTGATTGGTGATTTGAGTTAGTGGAGGATTGATGATGTGGCAGACTATGAGTGGTTATTTTAGTGAGTGGGGGATTGAGGACGTGACAAGTTGTAATTGGTTAATTTTATAAGTGGAGGATTGCCACGTGGCGAAATTTGGAGGACGAGAGTTTAAGTGACATTAAGGGTGCAGCTTAGTAAAACAGAGGGGTGCAAAGCAGAAATTGAAAATTAAATTACAGAAGGGGGTGTAAACCTGAAAACAGGGGGTGCAGTTAGCTCCAGAAATGTTTTTTTTCAGAAATAGATAATCCAATTGGAAAAAGGGGTGTAAACATGAGAATTGGGGATACATTTAGTACCAAAACTATTTCTCTCCAAAATCCCTATTTTGGGACTTAATTTATGAATTAAAATATTCATTATTTACACTCTTAAGGACCTAAATTAAATTATAGTTGCATTATTAAACTCAATAATACCCAATAATATAGTATGCAACTAAATACAATTTTTAAGCACAAAAATAATATTAAATTCCCAAAATTTAAATATTGAATGTGAGCCAAGGTTCGACTCATCATATCTTTCAAGCGATTTTACTGTAGTAGTATTGGTGTGATTGTGTGATATATATATATATATATATATATATATATAACTTTGCAATATTTATATATATGTGTAATTTGTTAGCTCACCCTATCTGCTTGTGTTTGGCGATGGTCGTATACGCGGTACACGGAAGCAGATGTTATTGCAGGTGGATCTGGTGAGGCCTAGAGGCGGAGCGAGACTAGTTTTGGGAGAAGATTTTATCAGAACTTTTATGAAGTTTTTATGCTTTCAAATAATTTGTAATTATGAATATTCTGGACTTTTGGATAATTACAATCTTATTTATACTTATGAATTTTGGTTTATTGTGAAAGTAATAAAAGTTTTTAATTTTCCCACGTTTTGGGAATATCAGTTATAATAAATGAATTTTTATTATTTACTTCATTATTTTATTATTTAAATCCTCTGGTCGGGATGTTAGAACGCGTGCTGTTCAACCCAATTTTCTAGGTTTCTAGATGAAGGGCCTAGCGGTGATGAACACCCGCTAGGCGATGCGAGCCAATCTGGTTCGATTTTTATGTTTTGGGATTTCTGGGCGATTTTTGGTCGGTGGAAAAGGTGTTAAACTCATTAAATGATTAAATGGAAGGGAATTGTTGCGAAATTATGATGTAATGAAGGGAAATTGGATGATTATGGCACCATTCTCGTTTTAGGGTTGAACATTGGGGATCTTGGGTTTTGATTAAATTACGTGAGAAAATGTAAAATGAATTGGTGTAGCCAGAGTATGATGTATTAATAGTGCTCATAAGCGTATGAAAATAGTGTATTTGGGTGGAAAATTAGAGAGGCTGGTGGCAGGCTAGGTGCTGCCAAGCGCCAGTGCAGAGCAAGTGGTTGCGTGGCTCTTGGATACAATTCTGAGTCTAGGTCTCAGTTGGGGGCCGAATTAGTTAAGAAACCAATTATGGTTATTGGACTGAGGTGTAGAATGGTGATTGGGAGTTAGTAGCATGATTTAATTGGGTATAAATTATGAGTTTTGAGATGGAGGAATTAAGCGTAAGAACTGCACTAATTGTTGTAGTATTTGGAGGCATAAGAATGATGCAGTGAGAGTCTAGGTTCATTATGACAGTGTATGGTCGTTCTTAGTATAAATTCCTAAGTAAATGGTTTTATATCAATGTACGAATAAGTAAGTGGCATAGTAAGGGATGGTAGCGAGAAGGTGCATAGGTTGGGAACAAGAAGCATAATAAAGGCCATAACAGAATGTAATTAAGGACAATCGCATAAGTGTTGTATGTAGGCTATATTAAATCAGATTTATGGTATTGTCAAGGTTGATTGGGTGTAAATTTAGTGATAAGAAATTGAGGTGAGGTGCATGTGGAATGACCTTAAGCTTGCACATGATTCCAACATGTTGTGGTGCTTTGAATCAAGGAGAAGGATGCTTGGTATAGGACGAATCATGACTAGACCAGTTAACAACCATTACAACTCGCTGTATTGGTGTAGCGCCTAACAGAAGGTTTGGAGCTGTCAAACGATAGCTACAAAAACAGTGGCTACTAGAACGTGTGGCGCCTGGCGGTTAAGGTCTTCCCGTCAGGCAACACCTGCAGACAGTGGCACCAGAGGCATTTGGTGCCTAGCGGTACGTGTCCCCCGCTAGGCGATCTAGAAGCGTGGTGCGCCTGTCGACTCGTGAGCAGCGCCAGACGATTCTGCTGAGGCAAAGTGATGAAGGATCATCTCAGATTTGAGGATGGAAAGCGTCTTGGACATAAATGGGTACAAAAACCCTAGAATGAAAATCGACGAAGGTGAAGATGGAGGACGTCGAATCAATGTAGTTGCGGAACAGGAAGAATTCACACCACTTGGAGGAGATTCCAAGATAAGTGAGGAAGATCCGCCACTTTGAATCAGAAATTCAAAGATAAGGATCAGTGGTTCTGCGGAGAACCTCGAGACTTGAGAGAAAACTCAAATTTTCATATAACTCAAATCTAAATACAAATGTGTCTCACATGGGCTTATATACTATGGGCCGAAACATCGAAAGGCCTAACACAACTAAATGTTCGATAAAGCCCAAACAAAAACATTACAAAAATTATAAAAGAGTTCCTATTATACGATCTGAAGATAATCTGAGATCTCTTTGAATGGCTTGGGCATGATTCCATCAACTGCTCTGAAATCCCTGTGACAATCCCGAACCACGCCTACATCATTGCCTCGGGGTTGGAGAAAATTCGACCTCGAATTTTAACGCTTTATTACCTACAATCAAACATGCAAACATAAGTGCTGAAAGCACACAAAACCATAATAGTCTAAAGACAGAAATAAAATGCTATAAAAAAATGAGATTGGAATCATGGAAGAGGCCAATCTCTTATTATTAAGGTGCTTGGAGATTGTCCTCCAGGATCAAAGATAAACATGCAAAACACATCAAAGAGTTTCAACACAACTATACTATCCACATTGAAATAAGAAGGAAAACAACCCATAGTAATTATAACAGAAAAAGAGTGTCCTTGAAATCCCTTAGGATTTTCATGATAGGACAAACACACAAGCAGATGATTAAAGTCAGGTTCATGTTTTGCCCATTTTTTTGCTGCCTTTTCTATCATCTTTTCTTCACCCCACTACTTATGTCATTGCTCCTTAATATATAAGTCTTCCCTAGGCATTAAGACAAAAGGGGAGGGGTTAGTAAGTGTTCCTAATGAAAATTCAAAATCATGATGTGAATGGGAATAACAATTTAACGCATTATCATCCCCCTTTAAGGATTTCATCTCAACCATGCATGTTAAGGGTATGAGGAGAGACTCCTTCTCATGTTTCTCTCTTTGTTCTTCTTCCTCCTTTTCTCGTCGCTCTTTCTTCTTTTTCTCTCTTAGCTTGTTCACTTTTATTTCTATTAGCGCTTTCTTCCTTTGTTCCCTCTCCAAATTTTCCACTTGTCTTTCTTTTTCCAACATCTCAAATCGTTATAGTCTCATTTGTACTCTCACCTCTCTTTCTCTATCTCTTTTTTTGAGCTCTTCCTTTTGTTGTTCTATTTCTCTCATCTCTAGCTCTTTTCTCCTTTTTAACTCTCTCTCTTGTCTTTCCTTTTCCCACATTTCCTTTAGTGTTCTTTTCGCCTTTTCACGCTCCCTTTTTTCTTGTTGCTCGCGCCTGACTTCGAGCTTTTGCCTAACACTCCTCTTCACCTCTTTCAAGTATACAATGTAATCCTGGAGTTTTTGAAGAGTCATGTACTTTGTGTTCCAATTACGACATTGATAATTTTTGTTTCCATATCCTTCACACTTGGTGCACCTAATAGCACTTGTTTTGTCGCTTGGCAATGATCTTCTATCATGTTTGTGCTCCCTTCAAAGTTCCCCAAGTTTGCTATTAAGCTTGATAATTTTGGACACAAGGAAGTTGATATCCTTTATCAAGGTCGAACGTGTATGGAATATTATGGAGTGCTCAAAATTGCTAATTCCTGCAATGAAAAAGAGGAAACAAGAACTAATACAAAACACAATAAGTGGTTAACACAAGTAATATGGATAAAATTATCAAATGGGTCTCACCACTCCTTACGTGTTTACACTCAATTTCACTTGTGTTTCACTCTTTAAGTGTATTCACTCGCTCTCAAGTTCATGTTCAGTTCTTCAAAGAACCTTCAATCAACCCATCAAGAATTCAACATCAAAGTGAAAGATGTAACGGATCTAAGCTCAACTCAGGAGGCCAAGGAAAGGAAAACTCCAAGACAAAACTAAGGAAATTTAAAGACAAACTAAAAAGCACCAAAAGCAAGAAAAGGTTAAACCAAAGAGAGTGAATATGTGACAAACTAAGACACTGACAACGAGAAAAGCACTTTAAAAGACAAGAGTAATCTAAACAAAGTATTTAGAATTACTACTGGAAATGTGAAACAAAATACTCAAGCTAAACTGTGATGATTAATTCAAACTCCCACAAGCAGTACTTCCAACAATTTAGCTCTAGGTACATTGTCCCACAACACAAGAATCCAAGGAAAATTAAACTCAAAGAGAAATGATGGACAAGAGACTCAAGCAAAGCAATAATGAACAATTAATGACTATAAATGGAAAGAACTAGACAAAGCAAAATGCAAAAAGTGCATCCAAAATTGACCTAGAGAAGTGACCGAAGCACCATAATTTGTAGCCCAAACAAAAAAAAAAATCACTCCAAGATAGCATCCATGGTGGTAAGTCAAAACAACAGTAAAAGACGAATAACACTACATTAAATGGCCACTGTTTCAAGCTTCAAATCAGCACCAAAAACAGTTAGGACAGCCACCCAACACAACAGCGCAAACTGTTCCAGCCACTCAAGTCACACGGTCTAGCCAAAATAACGTGCCAAACCAAGGTCACTAAGTGAAATAAAGAAAGGGTTGTCGTTCAATCCAATTCTGCGTGGTTGCCACGTTCACTGCACCAAGTTATGATAAAAGAATGCTACCGTGAAAGGTCTGCATCAAGCACCAAATGGCTTGGGCAAGTTTCGGTCATGAACGCGTGGCTATAGGGGCTAGTTTTGGATTAGACTACACTTGGCAACGCCTAAACATGAATGAGTTGCTGCCACCCTTCCAAAACTTGCAGCAACATTTCAACTACACATGCACCGAATGAGGCTGTGATAATTTCACTTTGTGGCACCGCTTGAGGCAAAAATAGAATGTTGCAGCTTCTAACTCTCACCAAACACACAACTATCACCATGAAATGCAACACGTAAAAACATATTTGGTTGCTCCAAAAATGAGCCAACTGTTGCCAAAATGCTTAAATCAAATATGGTTGCCATCAATTACATAAATCCAATTGGTTGTAGTGAGAGTTACAAACACCGCTCCAAATATTTTTCTACACCAATTGAACATTCTGTGATGGTTCCAACCTCAACCTCTTCCAACTCTGATTTCACGTTGCTTATTGGCTACACATTCATGGCTGGATTTGTTGTTTCAACAATTGGACCAAAACAGACTTGGAATGATGGCTGCACATTCACTTTGCACTGCTTTACTACACCAAAGGGACAAATTAATTGCTGCCACAAAATTACCACTGAGAATACTAAAGAGACCTCGTGGTGAGGACACGTACTTGGCGATTGCCACTGCACCAAATCAAATTCCACTTCCCAATCTGCACACTGCTTGGATCTAATAAATATTGTGCACTAAATGTAGTCCAAGCTGCTTCACCAATTGATGACGTTGCTCAAATCAATTTACACTTGATTACGCACCAAAAATCTTACCTCCACCGCTTGAAAATCTGCTCGATTTAGTGTCCTGCATTGATTGGACCACATAAAGAAACGTTGTTGTAGCAGTCAAATTAGTTACACCACATACGAATGAAGTTGTTGCACCAAATTAGAACTAAATGAACCCGTACAAGTCTTAGGTGGTCTACTATTGAATAAACCACATTGCTTCCAAGATTGCCATCACATGAACCCGCAAACAAAAATCAGCACGAACTGCACTTTCTCCAATTGCTCCAAACAAATTCTATTCACTACACCAAGGAATCTAGAAAGTGTTGGCACCGCTTGGATTAAAATTTATTGTTGTCATTTGCTAGAATTATCAAAAACTTGGTGCACCAAATTTTTTCGCTTAAGCGAGGGGCTGATGTCGTGCACCAAAGTGACTAGACCAGCTGTTGGTCAATTGCAGAAGTTAGATGAGCCACATCTGGAGTTTCTTGTGCAATAGATTTTCCTGAACTAGCTTAAATTTTCCCAAGTTGCACTGCTTGATCAAGAACACCCTCAAAGCACCAATTCAGAACAACCTCTCAGCACCTCCAAGATGAAACTTATCTTGGCTTTGCACACCACAAACCCTTCTATTTAGGCTATTGGACAAATTTGTCTTATACATTAGGAGTCAAAGAATACACCAAACTAATGCATGCTTGGCCACTTTCAAACACCACTTCACCAAACTCTATTGCTTCAAGATGGGTCCAACAACCCCCAAGCACGAAGTTTCCACTTTGCACTAGTATCCACCACTTCAAACAACACAACACACAATACCGTGTTCACAAATTTAGTGCCAATCCAACCACATTAGCCAATCGTCTACAGCTTCACCAATTTAATACAAGAATTAAATCTTTAAAAATCTTCACTGAGTCATTTTCGTAAACACCTTATATGCATTCTTAACTCTGCTTTACTCAACTGCAATCAACACAGTCAAATCCTCTACTGCGGCGCGTCTACCAAAACCTCCAATCAAAGATGAAATTGCTTTAGCAACCTACTTTCGATTGGAGTTCCTTCACTTTCGAGGTTTAGAATCCCACAATTGAACCAAGAACAACTATTCGTGGCAATTCAAGACCAGCAAAGACCACAGAATGGCCGTTGGGACAAAGTAATTTTGAATACCGCAACATTGCGCCATTATGGATAAACAAACACTTCCAATCACCAATTCAAAAGCAAGCCAGACGAAGAGTTACGAATACAAGAATAAACGAAGAAAGACGATAGAACCCCAAAACATGAACAAGAACCGTGAACAAATGAGTGCCCCACAAACAATTTTGGAACCACAAACAAGAAAATCTGAAACATATCTTAGAAGAACAACTAACTGAGCTCTGATTACCAGATGATGAAGGATCATCTCGGATTTGGGGATGGAAAACATCTTGGACAGAAATGGGTACAAAACCCCTAGAACGAAAATCGACGAAGGGGAAGATGGAGGAGGTCGAATGAATGGAGTTGCGAAACGGAAGGAATTCACGCCACTTGGAGGAGATTCCAAGATAAGTGAGGAAGACACGCCACTTTGAATTAGAAATTCAAAGATAAGGATTAGTGGTTTTGAGGAGAACCTTGAGACTTGAGAGAAAACTCAAATTTTCATATAACTTAAATCTAAATACAAATGTGTCTCACAGGGGCTTATATACTATGGGTCGAAACACCGAAAGGCCCAACACAACTAAATCTCCGATAAAGCCCAAACAAAAACATTACAAAAATTATAAAAGAGTTCCTATTATACGATCTGAAGATAATCTGAGATCTCTTTAAATGGCTTGGGCATGATTCCAAGATTTCTTTTGGTGTGATTGTGATATATATATATATATATATATATATATATATATATATATATATATATATATATATATGTTTGTATATGTCATTATTTTAATTGTTAGTTCACCCTATCTGCTTGTGTTTGGCGATGATCGTGTACGCGATACATGGGAGCAGATGATGTTATAGGTGGATCTGGTGAGACATAGAGCAGGAGTGGGGCTAGCTGGGAGAGGATTTTTCTCAGAGTTTTACTATTTTATGTATTTTAAGGATTATTTAAACATTTGGATTATTGAACATGGTTTTTGTATTTGAATTTTTAAATTATGAATTTGAGACATTTCACGATGAAATAAAGTTTTAAATTTCCCTCATTTTTGGGAAATGATGTTTTAATAGCTGATGTATTATTAATTTTCTATTTTATTTTAAATTCGTAATATCCGGTTGGGATGTTACAAATAGCTGGGGTGTTACAGATTTTAGCACAAACCTTTAGTTCCCTTGATTTACTAAATCCCATGTTCTGATAGGAACAAAATTAATCCAATTCCAAAATCTCAAAAGCACCTAATAAACTATATCAATGTTTTGTCCTTGTTAAAACTTATTTTGGGGAGAAAAAAAATAATCATACCTTATCATATTTCTTGAGTATATTTCTAATTGTAGTGGCATTTATGAGTGCATAAGTGACAAAATCTTTGCTTTCTTGAATCAATGCAATATAGTTTCCTTGCAATTTTCATTTGATCCAAAAGATATAATTTCTGAAACCAAAAGGAAGATGCAACTTCAACAATTTTGCACGTGTTGGTTAAAACACCCGACTACATTTGAAATTTCATTGAGAAGGAAAGGGAATGGAAGATGGTTCCATCGCACACTAAATACTTATATCAAGTTATCCATGGGTGGAAAATGAACCAAGATACCTTTGTAGGAGCCAATGATGAAGCACCACTGCGAGGTGATTTGGATGAAAAATCAGGCAAAACTAATGTGCATTTAGATATCTCAGATTTCATGCATCAACCTCAACCTTCTTAACCACAAGGTTGATAAACCTGCTGAAAAGAAGGCAAAGAAGAAAGATAAAGAAGCTTTCATAAGTGACCATCAATCTCACTTTTAATTCAAAGGAATATCTCACCAAACTAAATGACTTTCTTTTATATATAATATCTCACCTTTAATGATTTCATCATTGCCAATGCTATTTTAGGATAAAAAACACTCATGTACCAAAGTGATTTACCATACCCCTAATAAAGGCAACACATGCAATGATGTCTTCTAAAAAAATGTAATAGAAAGATAATATTCAAATTCAGTCTCCATATTTATTTGTAACAAATGCCTTCAAAAAATACCACAATTGCATAAGAGAAAAGCAATTAAAACATAACAAAATAATAAGCAATTTAATAATAATGATAATTAAAGGAAGACACACATCTTAGATGGATTAAGATTCACAACATTAGTTGTTATGAGATGATGAACCAATTTTGTTTCCACACCCAACTCCTTCTAGTCTTACTTCAACTCCTCCCATCATGTTACCATTAAATTCTAAAATTAATTGAAAAAAAATTATTAATATACAAAACAACATAATTACAAAAGAATTTCTAGAATAAAAATAAACCAAACCGTACTTGTGAAAATCTCCTCAAAAAGCTCAAACTCTTCATTGGCAGTGATACCATCAAATTGAGTAATAATGGTACTTAACCAATTTTGAGCACAAATAAGTGCCTCAACCATTGGTGGATAGTATTAAATGGACTCCCAGAGACAACTATGGAAATAGGGGTGGCTAACACGTCTCTAACCATTCTTTATAGAATGGAAAACTGTGAAGAATTTATTTTACACCAAACCAAAATATCAAGTTGGTCATCACCATCAACAACATATTCATTTATATACCTTTCTAACTTATTTTTTTTCTATCTATCTTTTTCTCTCAAACGCTTCTAAAAAGCAATAGCCATTGCCAAATATTCAGGAATTTCAACAATGGTTAATGCATCGAATTGATGTTTAGGTGGCTGCTCAGGTCCATGTTGTTCATCATTAAGTGATTTGTACCGATCGTACATTTGTTTCAAATTATCTTTAACACAGTTAGTTAATTCTACAACTTTATTTGAATCATGTTTATACACTTCTTGAAAATTCCAAATTACATACCCAAACTTGTAACGAGGATAAAGAATGATACCAAAATATAACAAGTGCATGATGTTATTAACATTATCCCAATACTTGTGATACTTTAGCCTCATGTCATAACTAGTAGGTGCTAATATACAATTCAAATTCATAGTTGTCTTGTTAAGTGCAAAATGAATAGTAGTCATTTAGTGAATGCAATGTGTATACTCACATGCAATGATGTAAAGAAGATTTAGTGGTCTCATAGAAAATTTTTAGAAACTTAACAAAATCTTAGGTATGTTTCCAATCACTAGCAAATGAGGGACCTTCATCACCAAAAAAACCCATATAGCTAGAGTCTTCATTGTCAAGTTTTTCAAAAGCAACTTGAAATTTTGTTCCTGCATTTAACATCATATATGTGGAATTCCACCTTGTGGGAACATCAAGAAACAATAGTTTTTTTGCATTCAACTTTTGAAAACTCTACGCTATCTAAACTTAGCCAATCTTTATGGTGAAAATCTTACAAATCTAACAACAATCTTAGTACTTGTGATTGAATTATGCAACATTTTTAAGCCATTACTCATAACTAAGTTTAGTATATGTTGTCAATTCATTACTAATCCACCCATATTTTTCATTTTTTTAAATATGTAACAACCACATCATTAAATGATGCATTATCAACTGTGAGTGTGGACACATTCCTAACTGAAAACAAACACATTCCATATATAATTGAAAATAATTTCTAGCTATTTTGAACCTTGATAGGACAACAAACAAAGGTTATAATTGTCTACACAAGTTCTTAAAACCCTTACTCTCCACCACCTTAAAATGGTTTTTCATCCACAATGACAAATATAACAATTGCCTTTCGATAAGCTTGAACATTATACTTTTGGGTGGTTGCAAGAAGACTATTATTGTCACCACTTTTAAAGGTGATACTTGTTTAGTTAGGGTCATTAATGGCAACAAATAGATATTTAGGACACAACCTTTTAAGGTGATTAAGAAGGTTAGATGTTTCATGTGTCTTTGGATCACATCTATATCGCTTACCACAATGATTATATGTTGCAATTGAATTTGTGGATTCAAAAGATTTTTGTGACGTGATCCCAATACAAAAGTTGTTTTCTTACCCCTAACATTGGTTTTCACTTTTTTTTATATAACATTATGGTCTACTCCTGTATGTTCAGGTTTATTTGTAGGGTTGGGCTTAGCTTGTTGTGAAAATAGAGGCAACTATTACCTATGTATCTCCATTACAATTGTAATGAAGAATTCATAGTTAATAACTACAAATCGTATACATGTATATTAATACTAATACTTATTCCATTCATAATCCAAAGAAATTACAAGGTGCAAGAAATATGGGGAAATGACATACCAATGTCAAACTCAAATTAAGAATAATAGAAATTTCACTAGCCATTTGTAAAACAAGAGTTCTCTTACCACCAACCCGTCTCTTTCCTCCACAATATTTATGTGAATATCTAATCCACTTATGCTTTTTTCATATTAGGAACATTCTTTGTTATCTCTATGCTATGGTACTTTGAGATCTAACACAATAATTGAATGTCTATCACCAAAAGCCTACAAATCAACTCTAAAACAAAAACAAGAAAACAATTCAGAAGGAGAAAAAAGTAAAAATAAGAACTTTTCTGGGAGCGATTTGAGCTTGCTTGTTATGAACCTTCTAATGCAACTCTTTAGTGAGCTTCTCAAACACTTGACACCTTATGTACATAATGTCCTCCTTTCTAGCGACCCTAACCAATTTCTTGGAACAATGTAAGGGGAGGAGGATGAGATCATTGTGACCCAGATTCACACTACTTCTTCTCGTTTCCTGTCCCAACGGCTCCGATCTTAGAGAGGAGGAGCTTGATGCGGTTTTGGACACTTACATTTGTTTCTTTGTGAAAAGGTGTCAGGGAATGCAAAGAAGAGATGAGAGGCACTGGATAGGAGTGTATCAAAAGAAGAAGAATGAAAAAACAGGCATGGGCAACTAGGGTTTGTTCCCTAAGAGAGAGTGTTTTCAATCTTAAAATTTTTATAATAATTAAATAATACCCATAGGTCGGGTATTTGTGAATATTTTTTCCAAGATCCGTATCCAACCATTTAAATCTGTTTTGCTCATTTTAATTTATTTGTCATTATCTGAAATTGTGCAAAACCGACCCATCACTTATTTTTTTCATTCGGTTTGGTCATATGCGGTCGATTCTACACTTTTTGCTCACTCCTAGTTTAAGGCATCCAAAATTCAGGACTCATAGTGTGTCATATGTTCAATAAATCTCCCTTAAATTTCTTACTATTTGATATCTTAGTTTGTTATTTAGTCCATCAGTGAAATGATGGATCTCTTTCATAGGTTCCAATGTTTAATACACTATCTTAGACTACAATTCACATGTTGTACTAGATTCATGACTCTAATTCACACATTACACAAAGAATGCCATTCACATTTTCGTTCCTTGTACGTATGTATGTATTTATATATGTATGTATGTATGTATGTATGTATGTATGTATGTATGTATGTATGTATGTATGTATGTATGTATGTATGTATGTATGAGTGTATGTGTGTGTGTATTACAACAATTCACCTAACTTAAATTAATAAATCATTAAAACATAAAATTCATATGAAACCACATAAATAGCGACACTAGAAGAGATCTCTGCATGAGTGAAGGCAATTCACTTGTGTGAGGGTGTTAAACCAAACACTTGTTGGAGTGACCCTCAATGAAACCTTCACTTAAGCTCAATTTCTTTTTCTAAGTAAGGGAATCAAATGAAACACTCATTGAAGTGACTCAAATGAAACAAATGAGGCACGTTTGCTATTACTAAGTGAGGGTGTTATATGATACCTTCAATTCATAAACAAAACCTCTTGCACCAACACATAAACACTTCTTTAAACAAAATTATCTCTCGTGAACTTTGAAACTATTATCCCTCTTTGTAAAACTACTATTTTCAGGAACAATAATGAGTTTACTTTACTTTTAAGACGAAAAGAAAATGAAGACTCCACATAGACAAATAAGTAAGAACCCTAACTCAATCGACAAAGCAAAGACTCAAGAAAATGATGTGTCGTAAAGAATGTCGACCACACATGTCATCGATCAACTTGGGCCCCACATATAATGGGAAAGCCTCTAAATTTCATGCAACACATGAGCTTCAAATTCTATATGCAATGGAAGAACGTTTGATACACAAGCATTGTAAGTTTTTAGTTTCTACATGCAATTGAAGAATAATGGACATACATACATACACACATACACGCATAAAGTGCTTCAAATTCTACATGTAACTAAAGAATGTGGGAGACACATGCATAAGAAATTCTTCTTGAATTAGTTAAAGGACTTCAATTAAAAGTTCACACCTATGATTATCTAAAATGACTTCACTTCCCTGAAACTTTCTGCTCTCAAGAAACTCCTAATCAATAGGAAAAACATCTGTAAGTTATGAGAAAAGTTGTTTTGTTGAGACAATCCTTTGTACTTGAGTTATTATGAAATATAACCAAATTATAAACAAGATGAGATTCGAAGGGAAGAAGATAGAGAGAAGATAAAGCACAACTTAAAAAAGAAAGAATGAAAGAAAAATATGCATTTACACATAAAAGGTGAAAATTAGGTCTTACAAATTACAAGCCAATAAACCTAAAGTTTTATTGGTTGAACCAAACCTATTGACACAAAAATCTTATGTACATGTCTATCCATCTCTACCCATATTTTGTGAGTTAAATGGGGAGAAGCCAAAGTCAACCTTTATTACCACTTCTAACTTTGATCTCCTAGAATTGATTACTTTGAAGTATCTTTATCAAATATTTCTATGATAACTAAATTAATTTATAAGTCAGTAAATAACGCGTTTCCACTAATGAACTAATTTTTTTCAAAGAAACTTTGTACCTCTAAACAAATTTTCAAATATTTTTAGAATTTAAATTAACTCTAAAATCTAAAAAAAAAGAAAGTGATACGATTTAAAAAGATTAGAATAAGAAAAATGTTTTAATAACCAAAACCGAAATTTACTAATTGTAAAAAGACAAAAATGAATGATTAAACTTTTAGAAAAATGAGACACAAAGTAAGTTTATTGAATTTGAAATGAAAAAAACGTATTCATTTATAAAGATTAATATGTTTAAAATAATTAATTTTTTAATCTACTAACTATTTACAAATCAAATAATGATTTTTGGGGAGAAATGAAAACTTTCTTTTAAATTTCACAAACTTAAAAAAATAATTTTAATTTTAATTATATGTAAAAAACAAACCTAGCTTAAATTTAAGATTAAACATATTTTGAAAAATAACACAAAATAAAGAATACTAATATTTTCCAACTAAAGAGACACCGTCTCTTTTCAATTTCCATCATTTTTGTTTTCGAAATGCCCCGTCTTAGGTGAAGATTGAGCAAAAGGGGCAACTGTGTCTGTGTGAGACAGAGAGATGGAGAGTAGCGAGGAAGAAGATGACTTCCCTTCCATCGAGAGCATTATCCCCCAATCAAAGGTTGACTCTCTCTATCAGTCCCACACCGAAAAGGTTCGCTCTCTCTTCATTTCGCACTCAACAAACAATGCATACTCTGAAACCTTCTATTTGTTCACTTACATGTTTCTTCTGCGCGTGTGCGTGCTTTTTTGGATTCAGGCGAACTCATTTTGTCTGTTTTTCAGGGGATCAGGAAGCTTTGCTGCGAGCTTCTAGATTTGAAGGATGCCGTGGAGAACTTGTGCGGCAATATGCACTCCAAGTTCTTGGCTTTTTTGAGGTAACATATGTTATTACGCAGCTCGCATTAGTGTATTGTTGTATCGCCAATTGCTTGAAGTTACTCATCAAGGAATTTCAATAACTTTTTATATTTTTTTGTGCATTTAGTCTATATTTTCTGTTAAAAGGTCAAGTAGCAGCACACATACACATGGGTATGGGTACACAATTTTAACTTAAATGCGGTATTGTGTTGGTCATTATCCATGAACGTCTAACCAATGTGTTTTTCCTTTTCATTTCTTCAATGAATATAAAATGTTTTGAGGTATATTTGCTTGTTGATTCTGTTGGACACAGAAACTAGTGATCTTATTTCCTTGAATTGTAATTTCTTGTTAAGAATTCGTCTGTTAATTTTCAAATTGGAATAGTAAGAATGGGGGAAACTTGTTAATTAGATCTGCAGCCTTAGATAAACGGGAAAAATGGTTGACATCTCAATAGGAATAAAATGGGAGTAAAAAAATTCATAGTTACGCTTTAGTGAAGTTGTATTTACTATTGAAAGTTTACTCATGAATTTATCATCTCCATTCCCATCCCCATATCGGACGGTCCTAAAAGAGTTCATTTTCTTGAGTGATAAGTGATAATTATGGGTAGCATTCTGGTTTATTTTGCATCTTTCTTCACTGTGTTATTCTCTAGAATTGGTGATACTTGTAAGAATCCTATTTAATGAACAAAGTAACCAGTGTGATGCTCCATTCCTGTTGCAAAGCATAGCTTGTTCTTAGAGGTTTCTATTGTTTTATTTATTTTTATTTCTGTCGGGAAAAAGCTGAAGCTGTTTACATTTTGCCCTGTTGGTTATACTTTTAGTATGTCCAACACGCCCTGATACACAGTTATTTTGTGCTTGAACATTAAATGTGAACAAAGCACTAGCACTTTGTGCTGAAATTGAATTTAATCTGGGGAATACAGGTAAAATGTGCTGAACACTTAACATTGGTTGAAAGACAAAGCTTCCTCAAAGCTTAAACTGTTGGTGGAAAGACTATGAATGGCTCCTATTTTAATGTTTCTAACAAGTATCCAACATGAACAACAAAACAACAGACTTTTTTTTAACTATTTCAATCACTTTCCTCAACTATATCATATGCATATACAATCTGATGTGTGCTCTTGATATTGTAGGATATCTGAAGAGGCAGTGGAAGTCAAGCATGAATTGATTGAGCTGCAAAAGCATATTTCAGCACAAGGTATTCTTGTTCAGGATTTGATGACAGGTGTCTGCAGTGAATTGGAAGAGTGGAATCAGTCGAGCAATAATGTTACTGAAATTCAGCATGAACCTGAATTGCCTGAATTACTTGAGCCATTACCAAATGAGCGTGATGACCAGAAAATATTATTCTTGGAAAACATAGATGTACTTGTGGCTGAGCACAAGTTTGAAGAAGCATTGGAAGCATTAGAAGCCGAGGAAAAAAATTCTGGTGAGTTGAAAGGCTCAGGGAATAACTCTTCAGATGATGTTTCCTCATATAAGTCTGCTTTGTCAGAAAGAAAGGCAATGCTTGAACACCAGTTAGTTGAAATAGCTGAACAACCGTCTATTAGTTTCCCTGAGCTGAAGAAAGCCTTAAATGGTTTAATAAAACTTGGAAAAGGTCCTCGTGCACATCACGTAATGCTGAAATTTTATAAGTCTCACCTCCAGAAGAGAATTGAGGCTTTTCTTCCCTCAAGTTCTCTCTGTCCTGAAACATTTCCTTCTACATTATCTAAGATTGTGTTTTCTGTAATATCACTAACAATAAAGCAATCTGCTTTGATTTTTGGAGATAATCCTGTTTACACCAACAGAATTGTTCAGTGGGCAGAGTGGGAAATTGAATATTTTGTTCGAGTGGTGAAAGAGAATGCTCCCTCATCTGAGACTGTTTCTGCCTTACGTGCTGCATGCATCTGCACTCAGGCTAGTCTGAACTACTGTTCAATTTTGGAAACACAAGGATTGAAAATGTCTAAATTATTGCTGGTGCTTCTCCGTCCTTCTGTTGAAGAAGTTTTAGAATCAAATTTTAGACGTGCTAGAAGAGTAGTTCTTGACATTGCTGAATCTGCTGAATGTTGCCCATTGTTACCACAGTTTGCATCTTCACTTTCTGCAATTGCTACTTCATCTAGTAGTATGCTTGTTGAGAGTGGAATGCGATTCATGCACATAGTTGAAGTAAGTAACTTTGTCATATGATATGGCCTACACATTCTTGTGTGATGAAATCATGTTAAGTTTGTTGGCTGGATAAGAATTTGTTTATATGAAAAGCATTTCCTTTAATTTTTCTTCCTTTCCTTTTCCATTTTATCCTTGCTAGCTGTTATTAAAACATTTATGCTCTTGATATATGCAACATGCTGGTGACCCTCATCTCAGTAATTTAAAATGAAAAATATGCAATAGATTTGTCTGTTTGATAAGAAACTATTGATTAAGGTCCTCATGACAAATTTTAGGCTTTAGGTCTTTAGTAAATGTTCCCTGATATCCATGATTTTCAGTGCATGAGGAATTAACTAAAGTATTTCTAGTTGATGTGTAACAAGTGCTAATGACAGTGCAACACATATGCATAATTTTTGCAATAATGTTAATGTGTTGATTTTTATGTGTTTGTCTGCTTTCTTGAGTACTACTTTTACTTGATTATCTTTTTTTGAGGGTAGGGGAATTATAGAAAAGTAATTCATGGTGGAAGTATTTGTGTTAGTAACAACAATACTCTTAGAAGTTGGGTTTGGGCTAACTCAAACTCTATAAAACCCTGAAACCAGCTAATGAGGTGAGGCTTGCCCCCCACAAATATACACTACTATGATCATATCACTAATCAATATAAGATCTCCAATTCCCCTCACCCCTCCATCATCACCTTTAGGATTGGATGTTTCAAGCATGAGGTTTGCAAGATTGGGTATTTGTAGGTGGTTCAATAATGGTCCATAACATGTGTCTTGGTATTCCAAAATAATTGTTAGAATAGATTTTAGTTTGGGGATAATTTAATCCAACAAATTTGGCTTGTGAGGTGAAGATAACCCCCAATTGTGTGCACTACTTCGGTCATCACCCATTGATGTGTGATCTCAAACATATACAACTTTTGGTTGACTATGTTCTGTAGAGTTATTACCCATATCTTTCCTAAACTACAAATAATTTTACCTAGAGTTCTCTTCATAAGTTTCCATTTTGTAATTATAGAAATATTATTATAAAAGGAATGGCTTAGTGTCGGTAACAGGTGGGACATGTGGACAAGAGCAGAAGATAAAAGAAAAGTTTGAATGCAAAAGCTGTCAAAAACTAAAATTCCTCTACATCTTTGATATGTTCTTCTAAAGAAGCAATGATAAAAGCCTCTAAGGGAAGCCATATATGAGATCTCATAACAGTGGTTGAGAGTAATTATATGTCAAACACTCTGGAACAATGTTCTGCTCCAATCAAATAGTCTAAAAATCTGCAAAAGTAGTGCTTCAGAATGATGTTTTACCTTGATCATTGTAAAGTCCTATTAATAAACACAATCTTATGTCCCAACAAGAAGCTTGACCTTACGAGTGACTTTGGGTATTTGAAAGGTTCAGTAATGAGTGGTGTGGATAGTGTGGTGTCCTCCTGAAATTAATAATCGGTGTTGATGGTCATAGTGTTATTGCTCCACCCTTGTTTGTGTTTTCATTTGTTTTGTTTATATCTCATTATGTATGTTTTAAGAGATTGTCTTCACATGATTGCGAATGAGCAACCTTGCTTGGAATTTTTCTTTGTTTTTCAATAACATAGTGTACTTTTGGAACAAATTTCAGGAGATATTGGAACAGTTAACGCCATTGGCTAGGTTGCATTTTGGGGGAAATGTACTGAATAGAATCTCACAACTGTTTGATAAATACATGGATGCTCTTATTAGAGCACTACCCGGTCCTTCTGATGATGATAATCTTCCAGAACTAAAAGAGGCCGTGCTTTTCAGAGCTGAGACTGACTCTGAACAACTTGCAATATTGGGAATAGCATTTACGATATTGGATGAACTGTTACCAAATGCTGTGTTATCAAGGTGGATGCTGCAAAGTGAAGGCAAGGAACCAAATAGTGGATCAACAGAGAATGTAACCTTCAATACAAATGCTAGTGTAGAATTGAAGGAGTGGAGGAAGCATCTTCAACATTCTTTTGACAAACTTCGGGATCACTTCTGTCGGCAATATATTTTAACTTTCATCTACTCGAGAGAGGGAAAAACACGGTTGAATGCACATATTTACTTGGGTGATAACAGAGAGGATCTTTTCTGGGATTCTGACCCACTGCCTTCGCTTCCATTTCAGGTCATTATTCTTACTTTTCTGCTTTTTCTGTTACTCATGCTTTTGCTATTAATTTCTTTGTTTGATCATCCCTTTGTGTTTTCATGTTTTGTTTTTGGCAATGTTAGCTGTTGATTGCATGTTTGTTCAATCATTATTAGAAATTGATTTCCTGAATGAAGCTGTGGCAGTTATTTGTTCACTATTCCTTGCATTATGCCATTTTACTGAGGTGTGTGACTGTGCATCTGTTGGCCCGTGTCTATATATTTGTTTATATGTATGTATTGAATTCTGGTGTTTTGTTATAGTGCTGACAAGTATAGCTATCTTTGCAGGCATTGTTTGCAAAGCTGCAGCAATTAGCAATTGTGGCCGGGGATGTATTAATTGGGAAAGACAAAATACATAAAATTTTGCTTGCTAGGTTAACAGAGACTGTTGTGATGTGGTTGTCCGATGAGCAGGAGTTTTGGGGCGTATTAGAGGATATTTCAGCTCCTCTACAGCCACTTGGTTTGCAGCAGGTACTTGTTTATATATTATACTTGATAATGGAAAATGAGAAAAAAAGCCTCTAAGAAATTGATCTATCCGTCAGCTCATGCATGTGTGTGTGTGTATATAGAAGTTCTTACTTTATATTAGAGATACAAAGAAGTCAATATGAAAAAAAAGGCTGTGCCTAGGTGAAAGACAAATACAATAGAAAGCAAATTTTTATCAAATATGTATATGTATGGACAAGTTAACCTATTTTAACAAGGTAACCTATTATAACAACTCTAACACTCTCCCTGGAATTGGATTGTATTGCATGTACCAAGTTTGGAACATACAAACTGAAATTGAGTTCCTCTTAGGAATTAGTCATAATATTTGCAAGTTGATCATTGAGCTGACAAATTTTGCATAAATTTCCTTGGACAATAACTTCTCGTCTGTAGGAATTTTATCCACACAAGTTCACAAGTGAGTGATGCCATTGCTCTATAATCAACTTCAACACTAGATCAAACAACCAAGTTTTGTTTCTTGCCTTTCCAAGAAATAATATTGCCTCATATGAAAACTCAATATCTAGTAGTGCAATGCTTGTGTATAGAAGATCTTGCTCAATCAACATCACAATAGCCAAATATTTTAACATTCCCCTTATCTCCATATAACAATCCTTGTCCTGGAGCCTTTTTTTTGTATCTGAGAATGCAAATGGCAGTATTCCAATGACCAAGATGAGAAGCCTGAATGAGTTAACTAACCACTTTAATTACGAAGGACAAGTCAGGTCTAGTAGCAGTGTGATAAATAAGTTTCCCAACTAACCTTCTATATCTCTGTTTTTTAGAAAGATTCACCTTGTTCTACTATTAATTTTGATTTGTATCAATAGGACTATCCATAGGTTTATAATAAATCTACTTGTTTCTTTTAGTATATTTAAGGTATATTTCCTTAGAGAAATTACAATACCTTCTAGAATGGTCAAGTGCTTCATGTGCAGTTTTAGGGATAATAGTAGAGGACACAGAGTTAAGATAAAAAGGAAGGAGATAGCTGATGATAACATAGAAAAAATTGTAAATAATATGAGGATTAAGGATAGAGCAAGTGCCATTTTGAAGAGTGATGGGTTAGTTGGGATCTTCATCATCGCAAGCCATTGTATGTGTAGATGATGGTGAAAGGCTTAAAGAAGAGGACTCACTGTGGAACACTGAACCAATCTATTGGGTTTTGCAGTGGTAAGTGAGCAATTCTGGTGAACATGGAGTAGGAGAGGAGCTTCGAGGAGTGGTTTGATTTGAAGTGTCATGAGGTGGATTCAACTAATGGTGGTAAGATTTGTAGGATAGAACTAGCATCATGGAGGGAAGAAGGGAAGAAAGGAGTTTCTCTAAAACAGGTTACACTCAAAAGCATTTTGTATTTTTAGTTTTTGGACAATAATATTGATGCCCCTTTTGGAAACAAGAATATTCCAAGAAAACACATTTGATAGCTCATGCATATAGTTTGTCCAACCCTGGGTCCATATCATGGACAAAACTACACAATCAAATACACGAGTAGAAACATGAAATAAAAGGTCATCTAGAAATTAGAAAGTATTGGGAATGTGATTTACAAGGAAGAAAGATGGCATTCAGTTTCTGAGGAGCACACAATAAGAATAGTATCATCCTAGTGATGAATTGGGACATTAACACAAGCAATAAGGTTCAAGTAGTTTCAACTCAATGTTTATTTTTCTTTCTATTTTGACATTTTTGCTGGTATGTATGAGGATATGTGAACTGATGTTAAATGCCATGTCAGCTTAAAATAATAGAAAAAGCAAAAGAAAAATATTCCTTGGTGTTGTCACTTCTCAAGATTTTAATAATTTGGCCAAACTGAATTTTGATTCCATTAAGCAGACACACAAAGATTGACAACAGTTTAGATTGATCTTCCGGTACATAAACCCAAGTACCTCAGATTATTCATCAATAAATGTAACAAAAAATGAGGTGGTCCAACTTGTAGAACCGAGGACATATGCTATCACTGAGGACACCTTGTAGAACTCATCCAACTTCTTACTTCCTTCCAATGAATCATCCTCCTAGAACATCTTCCACTGCTAATTGGGCCTCAACAATGAAGCAAGTCATTTTGTGATTTGTTTGTTAAAGAGATGCCAATTTATGGGCAGAGTCATCAAACTAATGAATATAATTTGCACAAATACTCTTAGATTTTTTTTCAAAAAGAGTTGTAAGTTTTGAATGCACTAAGAGTTCCCAATATAGTATGTTCCACAGATTGTCATAACAAAGACAGCTGAAAATCCCATCTTCTGCTGTTCTGCTTTTTCTGACGGTATCTTACTACCATCTTTTCCCAAGTGATCATGAAACCTTGACTAGAAACCAATGCTCAACAAATGCAGACCGGGCTGGCATTAAGTTTTTTTGAAGTAATTGAGGGAATCCTAGAAAAAGAGGTGGTAGTTCCTGAAGACATTTTGAAGACGTTGGAAGGTGAAACAGAGACTACCAGTGGTTGGAAGAGAAAGAAGGAGAAATTGAGAGGGATAAGAGCTGCTCCTTGTGTACTGAGAAGACTAGTGGAAAACAGGAACTGAGGGCTAAAAGGAGGACAAGGAAGGCTTGCGAACACTATACAAACCACACAATGTTGCACTGGTGAGCAGAGGGAAGCGTGTGCTGTCACTTGCCTCATTGAAGCACACAAGGAAGCTGTGCATGGCGATGTTTCAACCTTCGTGTGGGTTTACTGTCTCTTGGTGAATCATGCCAGATCTGGTGTTTGCTGAAGAGAAAGATGGTGGCTGCTGGCAAGGGTGCACCCTGGGTCGGCTGTCACTTGCTGAGATAAGAAAGACCTGGTGTTTGTCAGCAGAAAATAACGGTGGTGGGAGACAGTAATTTCACCATGGAGGTGACAGTACTTTCACTGGACAATGGTAACACAAAACACGATCAATCTGCTTTGACACTAACTTGAAAATGATAAATGAGAAGAAAAAATTTAAGAGATTGAACCAACCCTCAGCTCATTCTGTGTGTGTGTGTATAGGAGTTCTTACATAAGATTTGAGATACAATGAAGTTAATCTCAAAGCAACGGCTATGCCTAGTTGACAGACATATGCAATAGAAAATAGCATTTTATCAGATATGCCTAGTTAACAAGTTAAGATTTTTTAACAGTTATAAATACTTTTATGCCCATATTCTATCATCCAAAATTCTAAATGCAACCTGAGTTTTAAATTTTTCTTGCTGCTAAAAATGCATTTGTGAACATTGAACAATCAAGATGGCATTAGGTCTTAAGCTTTATGAAGCACAGTCTTGATGCATCATTTTTTTAGAATTCGTTGTTAAATTCACATTTCCTCGCAATAGATAACATCAAATTTTTTTGTTTGTCTGACAAAAGTTGTGATGGGAGTCATAGATTGCATCTCAATAGTATGCATCAATTACAGGTAGCCAAGAACACAGCATTTCATCCTTTGATATTATGTTTGTAGCATCTTGATGTAGCCAAGCCTATGTTTTATGAGAAATTACTTAAATATGATGCAGCTATTTCCCTCGTCCCAGTAGATAAATTGTTATTAGTATTCTCTTTCATTTTAGTTTGGTAATAATACTTTTGTGGATAGGGTTTCTTCTCTGCACTCCTCACCCATAACTATCTTTTTGTGACAGTTAATTCTTGATATGCACTTTACTGTTGAAATTGCACGCTATGCGGGGTATCCATCTCGTCACATCCATCAGATAGCATCAGCTATCACTGCTCGTGCCATCCGGACCTTCTCTGCTAGGGGCATAAACCCTCAAAGGTACTCTTCATTTTTTCCTTTACCTGCCATTTCTTGTCCTCATCTGTATTGTGTTCTTGGATTTTAACACCCACTATTCATGATAAATTATTAAGTGCACTTCCCGAGGATGAATGGTTTGTGGAAACTGCCAAGTCAGCAATACACAAGTTCCTGCTTGGGGCCTCAGGGTCGGAGGCATCAGACACTGATGAAGATCATATCATTGTTCATGATGAAGTTGTCTCAGACTCTGATACTGTTTCATCCCTATCTTCTCAGGATTCAACTGAGTCTTTTGCTTCTGCTAGCATGGCCGAACTTGACAGCCCTTCCAACTTGTCTGATCCAGATAATTGATTTTTTCTAGACTATTATTTAAAATATAGAGTAGTTTTGTATTTTTAGAAAATGTACCTGCCTTCAGTTACCAAATTTGCAAGATGACGGCTTATGAAGATTTTAGCATCAAATGTGTTGTAGGACATGTTCATAAACCTTGCTTAGGGGATGTAGGCAAATGCCTTGGATTTAGCTTAAGACGAATTGAGTTGGAGAGTAATCGTGATTGATATCTGTGTATATTTGAAAGCATGGGTTTCTATTCCCATTTTTTTATTAGTTGATAATTTTTGGTAAACCATATTTTGATGACTCTTTCTTTTTGCATTTTTGTTTTTTCTTAACACCTTTTGGTTTTTTTTTTATGTATTCTAAAAATTAACTCTTCACTCTCTTATGTGAAAAAAATCTAATTCTAGAAATATTGTTATATCCGAAGGGGTGAACAGAAACACTGAATAGGAACACGGAAACTAAGTGAAGGTATTGAGAATTGTATTGAATATTGATCAAGAATTACAAGGAATTAGGATTGTCAAAAGACGAACTCCCACTAGCAATTTGATGGTCATTATATCCAACTTTTACTGACATAATTAACTACTCAAAACAACTAACTCCAGCTCTCCTTATTACACGACATTATTTTATATCAATGCTCTGCTCTTGTCTACATCCTTGTCCTCAAAGATGGAATGCAGGATATATTGCTTCTCCTAGTCTGATATGAAAAAGACTAGTGCTAGGAATATGATACTGGAAGAACTAAAGGAAACAGGGAACCCATGGGAATGGGGTTCCGAGAATGTGTATTAGAGAAGAGATTACAAGAATGTTCGAGAATACATGTATGACTGAATGCTTGGCCAAGTCTGTTTTTGCCCTAATTCAGCTTAGCAGTTGTGTCTAACTTTATTATAACAAAGCCCTCCTCTAAAACAATCTTTGTCCTCAAGGATTTAACATAGGATGTTTTTTCCTGAGGTCATAGTAGAACTCACATGTAGGATCTTCTGGTTCCATTTGACAAGAACTTTAGTCATTGGTGTCCCACTAGAAGAATATGCAATGTAACTTACACACACTAGAAGAATATGCAATGTAACTCATTGTGGTGTTTTTCATTGATGGAGAATGGGCTATTATATAGTCAATTACAAACCAAATATTAACAAACCAAACTAAATCTTAATCTAATCTTATCTTATCTAATAACCTATATTATCAAACTAAATCTTATATACTCCAACTAACTAAAATAACAATTAACTTAAATCTAATTCACCAAATATAAAATACCCTATCACTTTGCTAAATAAAAACAACCCTATAATCTAAAATATAATCTAAATAGTATCTAACAAAATTAAAGATTATCCAACAGCATGTAGCATCTTCTAGTTCCATTTGACAAGAACTTTAGTCACTGGTGCTCCTTTCCTCTTGATAGTCATATCAAGGATATGTTCTGGTTCTTTTTCTTCCAAAGCATCTTCAGCCTGGTATGTTAGGTGTGTAGAAGTCAAAACATCTTCGATATGTTTTTTAAGCAAGGAAATATGAAATACATTATGAACCTTAGACTGCACACACCAAGGTCCAGTTTATAAGCCACGACTCCAATACAGTCAATGATTTTATATGGTCCAAAGTACTTGGGACTTAGCTTTGAATTTTTTTCTGTAGGCTACTGAAACTTGCCTATAAGATGCAATTGAACATATATCCAGTCCCCAATATGATATTTCTTGTCAGTTCTATTTTTATCTGCCAATTGTTTCACCCTTTCTTGAGCCCTCTTCAAATGGAACTTGATTAGCTTTAACATTTCTTCTCTCTCCCTCAAATTCCTATTCACTAACGCTACCTTGGATTCTCCTAGATGGTATAGGGGTGGTTAGGGATGGCAAGGGGTCGAGTCGGGCACAGATGGTGCCTACCCGCTACCCGACCCGTAAGAAAAAATCGTACCCGTTACCCGCCCTGTTACCTGTTGGATACCCGCGGATATTTTTCAACCCGCGGGTAACCGTTGGATACCCGCGGATATTTAAAAAAAATTATTAATTTTTAAATGAGGTCCAAATTAAATTGCAAAAATAAATAAATTAAGCATACATCCAAATAGAAGTTAATGAACAACTAAACAAAAGTTAAAACATAAATTCAAATTAATAGTACCTAAAACATACATCCCAAATATAAGAAATTTAAAAAATAATTCTTCTAAAAATAACAGTCTAAGATGTATGTTTCCTCTCCAATATCTTCATGTTGACCACTTGATTCTTGAAACAAATAAAACACAAATAAAATCATCAATAAATGACATAGTGACACTATTAGTAAAATTATAATAAAATATTAAAAATAAAACTACTAACATAATCATCAATTATTTCCTCTAGTATTGTATTAAGCTTCATCTTGTCCACTTTCAATTTTGAAGAACCTGAAAAGGAAAATCAATTCATTTGTCATAGTCAATCATTTGAATGAATATAAATATGTTATTTGAAGTGCTAATTTAATTACCTTCTATATCAGTCCATAGCCAATCTTGAACACACATCAATGCCTCTAAAGTGTCTGGCTGTAATCTACTACGATGTGGAGTAAGAAATCGACCACCAGTACTAAAAGAAGACTCAGATGCAACTGTTGAGATAGGAATGGCTAATCATAAACAATATCCCATACTGATAATCATGCTGTAAAAAGTAAACGGAAGCGTACCTGAATTGGCCATAATGATAATATTAGAGAGCACTAATGATACAGTGATCTTCCTTTTGAGAGCACACACAGAGTCATAACGTACTTTTCCTGATCCTTTCTCCTTATCCCCATAAAGAGAGAAAACCCAAAGGGAAATAAAGGTGCTTTCCACCAAACTAAAATGTCAAATTCTTCATCTGAATCAGGTAGTGTCGGTTCCTCGAAGTAATAGTCAAGTTCCAACTTATAATTTGATGGTTCACTTTTCTTTTCAATCTGATGTTTTGCAAAATCTCTCCTCCAAGCATCTTTTCTTCCATCAACACTTTGGCATATATTTATGTTTGGATTTTGACATGAAGAAACTAACTTTTTACCTTTCATGTTTATTTCATACTCTCTTACCAAGTCCTTAAAAAGAATCTTCACCTTTTCAATTTCACAATCAGATTGATCACCATATATTTGAGGGAAAAAATAATCCAACAAATCAATTTTATACTTGGGGTCTAACACAATACCTATAGCCATCACTCTACTGATCACACCCCAATACTTATCAAACTTTAAAACCATAGATGCAGCCATTTGATGAATAATAGAATTGGAAGAGTTAAGCCATTCCGTCAAAGCCAACTTAATTTGACATACCTTTGAAAAAAAAATGTTGGCAGTTGGATAAGAAGTACCAGAAAACAAGAGTGTCACATCATAAAATATTTCCAACTTTTGACAAATTTCATTTGCCATTAGCCAATCATGTGCATTAGGCAAAACTTTATATTGACTCTCTCGTTGTGATAAACGATCAAATACTTCCTTGTATTGTATGGCTACTTGAAGCATTAAAAATGTAGAATTCCACCTAGTTCTGCAATCAACAACTAATTTTCTTTTGAATTGAATATTCAATTGAGCACATGTCTATAAATTTCTCTTCTCTTTTAGGTGTAGCTGTCCAAAAATTAGCACTGTCTCTAACCTTTTCAATGACATTAGCAATTATGGACAAATCATCCTTCACAATCAAATTCAATATATGTGCACAACATCGCATGTGAAACAGTTGGCCACCCAAAATAAGAGACCTACTTGAGATCTTATCTAAAATGCGATCAATCATAGCATCATTCGTAGTGCA
>Ga0214542_1004001_pt1 | contig 29533 bp, 13 predicted proteins | sample CNSS1metaG_FD_160096 | JGI IMG/M metagenome (GOLD analysis project Ga0214542, IMG submission 160096) | Root nodule microbial communities from cowpea collected in UCLA plant growth center, Los Angeles, California, USA - CNSS1 | ecosystem: Host-associated > Plants > Roots > Nodule | place: USA...
TTAAACGAGAATGGAGATATGGCGGTGACGGGTATTATGGCGGGTATATGTACATCCCCATACCCATCCCCATACCCAACTGAAAAAGTCGGGGATTCCCCATACCCGTACCCATACCCAGTCAATGCGGGGATTTCCCGTCAAAACGGGGACGGGTTCGGGCAATACCCACGGGGACGAGTTTATTTGCCATCTCTAGTGGCAGTTGAGGTTTATTATTTGTTTATTTTATTTATTTTTCAGGAATCAATCGGAGAAAATTGGCTTGTTGATCAAAGTACTAATTAAAGAATTTTCATTGTGTTGAATGTCATTTTATATTTACTTTTATAATTATTTGGACTTGTATGAACTTGAGTTTATTTGAACTTTATTTAAAATTTATGACAATGATGTATTTTATTTGAATTTATGATTAAATTGTTTTTTAAATAATTTTGTAAATACTCGCGGGCACCCGTGGATATAAAAAAAATAGGCGGGTACCCGTATATTGGATATCCGACGAATATAGGTACAAATATTGGGCAGATATTTATCCATCGGGTAAGGTACGAGGAAGCTATTACCGTACCCTACCCGCTCCGTTGACATCCCTACACACCACATAAGTTATTATGTTTGTTGAGACAGTCATCAACCTTGTAACTTCATAATTACTTAATTATTACTTTTACCTGATTCCCTTTTTATTTTGATTTATTTTCTTAAAGGGTATAAATGGAAGGCCATAAAATTTTGGGGCTGCATAAGAAATATTTGGAATGCAAGAAGAAATCCCCTTACACTATTTAATCCTTTTACACCAGGCCCAACACGAAAGTAAACAAATTTCTGTCTAGCTACTAACACCAATATAATTACTCATGCTTTCTTTTTAAAAACCTTTTTGTATTGAATCACACGTAAGCAATACATGATCTACTAAAGTTTTAAATTTCTTGAAATTTAAAATGTTCAATGTTTCCATGAATTAGGAAGAGGTACAACCCTCATCATACTCTAACCAGCTTTTCATTTCAATTTCTCAACTTTCAATAGTTTAAACAAGTGTTTCATTTAGTAGTTTTAGTTGGGTGTGAAGATGTTATAAATAACAAAAAATATTAAAAGAATTCATAGTAAATAATAGTAAATAATAATAAATAATAATAAATGATAATATGGCATAATAAATAATAATTAATAACTATAAGGAGCGTCGTGCGAGCATATTTTTTTTGGTTTTTATAATTTTAAAACAAATTTTATTGTTATTATGTATAAATTAAAGATTTGAATGATTATTATTTTTGGTTTAATTATATATAATGATTGATATTTTGGAATTTTGACTTCTTTTTTTTTAAAATAGATTTGTTGTTATTATATATGAATAAAAAAATAATTTGAATGTTTATTATTACTAGAGATGTCCAAAAAATCCGTACCAACGGGTATCCACATATAAAACCCACAACAGGTAGGAAATAGGTACGGGTATTTTTTATACTCGCATGTTAACGGGGCGGGTACGAGTATCATAATATTTGTACCCGTGGATACCCATATCCGTTATACTATAATTTAAATTAAAAAAATATTAAAATATTATTATATTGATTTTGAATGTGTTATTTTTTATCAATTGATTTTAAACAAAAATTATTTATTTGTAAACTATCATTCAACACTATTTAAATGAATTATTCTCACTTTGTTTGAAATTTATAAAGGTTATGCATTGTATTTTTTATTTGAATTTATAGTTCAAATTTTTTATTAAATGTTAAAATTTTCTTTTGTAAATACCCGCGGATACCCGTAAATATCCGTGGATATTAAAAAAATATGCGAGTACCCGCATAATGGATACCCACACAGATATGGGTACGAGTATGAGACAAATATTTATCTAGTAGATAGGAGCCGTACCTTATCCGCCCCATTAACATCCCTAATTATTATTGATTTAATTAACTATAATAAGTTTATTTTAGTTAAATTAATTAAAAAATATAGTTGTAATAATATATTAAGTAATAACTATTGAAATACATATTAATACTATACTGCATTTATTATATTAATAAAATTTCTAACTATAATATTATATTTTACTATTATATAATTAATATAATTATTGTTATATAAATAATAATAATAGATTTTACTAATAAAATTAATATTAATAATAATCATAATAAGATTAAAAGATAATAATTATATATGAATTTGTTTGTTTTAAATTATAAAATTAACACTAATTAATTAGTAATGTGTAGTAAAATAACATTATTATATGATTAAAATTTATAGGAGTTATATATTATATTAGAATGAATTGTGTATGCACGGGTGATCGTAGTTAAAGTAAAATGTAGGCATATTGTGTAATATGGTCTCGTACAAAATAAATACAACATATAGTTGATGTTAAAATTTTTAAATAAAAAGACATTTAGATATAAATACATGTATATTTAATTAAAAATGAAATATGTATGTACGGGTTGTTGTTAAAGGAAAATGTAAGCATATTGTATAATATGATCCCGTATTAAATAAATGCAACATGAAATTTATGTTAAAATTTTGAAATAGAAACACACGTAAATATAAACACTTGTATGTTACATTAAAATGAAATGTGTATGCAGGGGTTGATATTAAATTAAAATGTAGGCATATTGTATAATGTGATATCGTACAAAATATATACAACATGAAATTGATGTTAAATGTTTTAAATAGAAACATATGTAGATATAAATACATGTATATTATATTAAAATAAGATGGATATCCACGAATCATTGTTAAAGTAAAATGTAGGCATATTGTGTAATATGGTCCACTATAAATTAAATACAATATGAAACTGATGTTAAAATTTTTAAATAGAAACTCATGTAGATATAATGGAAATTGGGTTGGGCAGGAACATGAAGGCGTGCAAAGACTTGTCTATAAAAAGGAGACCATTTGTCATTATGAGCTTTGTGTGATAATTATCCTATCTGTGTTGTCGAGATATCTATGCAAAAGAAATTTCTCAGTGTCGTTAACATTTGTCTACTTAAGGTATGTCTTGCAGTGGTTCAAGTGAAGAGTCTCTAGGAGGTTCAAGTAGTCAAGGCAGTTGAACTTTAACCTCTTCTTTGAGTGACTCATTGTCGAGGACATGCAGGTTGGTTACAGAGACAATTTCTTGATAATATGGAGTACTCTACAAAGGAATTAAGTGAAAGTGACTTGCCGCGTAACATGGATATGAATGGGTGTCGCTAGAGGTTAGAGGTCAATTTTCCGTGTATAGATAGTGTAGGATCTTGAACTGTATTTCGTAGATTAGTGAATATGTGATGTGTAGGGTGATTCTATCTGCCTGATTTTATATGATGACATTTTTGCACATAAGTGAAGTGTTATTCATTTTTTAGTAGCACGTGGGTTGTCTCTAGCTTTTGAACAATCATGTTATAATGGTAACCAATTGTGATTGTGGTCAATTATGTTTTTTCCATGTGTCCAACTTACATTGAAATGTGGTTTTACATGCATATATATTTTTTTATGAATTTGAATTCACTTGGTCTACTTAAGGTATGTCTTGCAGTGGTTCAAGTGAAGAGTCTTTGGGAGGTTCAGGTAGTCAAGGCAGTCTAACTTTAACCTCTTCTTTGAGTGAATCGTTGTCAAGGATGTGCGGGTTGGTTACAGAGACAATTTCTTAATAATATGGAGTACCCAACAGAGGAATTAAGTGAAAGTGACTTGTCGTGTAACAGGGATATGAATGGGTGTCGCCAAAGGTTAGAGGACAATGGGTGTCTAGGATCTTGAACTCATGGCTGCAAAGTATCTACGTGGTTGAGAGAGGTATGTCGGTAGACATAGTCTCACTAGAGTGTTGTGGACAACGTCCGTTGTGACTGAGAGTAATACAATGAGGAGTTATTTACACACACACACACACACACACACACACACATATATATATATATGTGTGTGTGTGTGTGTGTGTGTGTGTCATTTTGTCGAGTTTTGTATCTAGTTGCTTTTTGATGAACTTACCATGGGAGTGTTTCGTTTGCTGAATGTTGTGCCTACTCAGCTACACCGTAATAGTTGAGGTTACCTTCAAGCATTTAGGTTGCTATGTTGATCATTGCATTTACGACCATCATTTGAGTGTTTTTTGTATTTTTATGACATACGTCCTAAAGATCCGATTACTTGGTTGTCGTTGGCTAGTCGGCCATTAACATTTTATATGTGTATTCCCAATCCTTTAAGCGGTTTAAAGACAGGTTCTTCAGGGTTGTCATAAGGACGGTCAGGCAGACCCATTTTTATGGTGACAATGGCAATGCAAAGTTTACATTTTACTAGACCGATAATCCGTGGTGGTATAAGGACATGATGAAGGAGATTTTTTCGACTGAGGATAGGAAGATTGTGGGGATTCTTAAGAAGTTTCCCCACAAACTGCCTATCAAAAGCCTAGTTAGAGTCTATTTGTTGTCCATGTCCTACTGGAATTTAGAAGCAAGACTTTGTTGATGAGCTAGAAGGTAGGCAATTTTATTAGAAGAAGTTGAGGGATAGGGACAAGGATAGGGTGGCCGATGATTTATCTTTACTTCAGGCCAAGTATGATAAGGACAAAGTGGCTTGGGCATGGAAGGAGAAGACCTTGGAGGTTGAAAAGCAACAGTTGGGAATCTAGAAGGTCAAGTGTTTGGACTATGAGAAAAAGGCTAAAGGTAGGGTGAAAAATTGGAGGCGGAGGTTGGGGAATGGAAGGGAAGAGTTGTTGAGGTGGAGACTGAAATGAAAAATTTGAAGAAGTATGTAGTGTCCAAACATATTAACGATTTTCAAAAGGGTCTATGACAGGCCGAGTTCTTATATAGCGGGTTATCAGTGAAGGATGCTCATTTTGATGTGAATAAGGACATCTACAACAATTGTCTTCTTGATGAAGATTAGATTGGGATTTAAAGGCTGCCGAGGGTCTGGAATCGACTATTGTCGCTCCTAATGTTGAGGATGATGGAGGCTCTGTCAAGCATGCTGCCAGGGAGTTATAAGAGATGTTTAGTTTGATTAAGTCTATGGTTAATTTTATTTTTCTAAGTTTTTGTTGTATTTTAATTCCTTTTTGTATATGGTCGGGAACTATCACGGCCTTTGTTTTGTACGTGGTTGGGAACTATGATGGCTATTGTTATGTATATGACAATATCTAATTTCTATAATTGGGCAAATGTGTTTATGTTGACTTGCTTTCTTTGGTCTATAATTTGGATGCTTTTCATTTCGTGTACGTTGTGTGAGTTTACTATACATGTAAGAAATTTAAATAATGGCGCATAGGTAAGAAATTTAAATAGTATTGCATAGGGAAGAGATTTAAAGTAGTGGCGCACAGGTAGGGGTTGAGGACACGCGTAGAAAATTTGATTTTATAAGAGATGTTTAGTTTGATTAAGTCAATGGTTAATTTTGATTTTCTAAGTTTTTGTTGTATTTTAATTCCTTTTTGTATATGGTCGGGAACTATCACGACCTTTGTTTTGTACGTGGCTGGGAACTATGATGGTTATTGTTATGTATATGACAACTTCTAATTTCTTTAATTGGGCAAATGTGTTTATGTTGACTTGCTTTCTTTGGTCTATAATTTGGATGCTTTTCATTTCGTGTACGTTGTGTGAGTTTACTATACATGTAAGAAATTTAAATAATGGCGCATAGGTAAGAAATTTAAATAGTATTGCATAGGGAAGAGATTTAAAGTAGTGGCGCACAGGTAAGGGTTGAGGACACGCGTAGAAAATTTGATTTTATAAGAGATGTTTAGTTTGATTAAATCTATGGTTAATTTTGTTTTTCTAAGTTTTTGTTGTATTTTAATTCTTTTTGTATATGGTCGGGAACTATCACGACCTTTTTTTTGTACGTGGCTGGGAACTATGATGGCTATTGTTATGTATATGACAACTTCTAATTTCTTTAATTGGGCAAATGTGTTTATGTTGACTTGCTTTCTTTGGTCTATAATTTGGATACTTTTCATTTCGTGTACGTTGTGTGAGTTTACTATACATGTAAGAAATTTAAATAATGGCGCATAGGTAAGAAATTTAAATAGTATTGCATAGGGAAGAGATTTAAAGTAGTGGCGCACAGGTAGGGGTTGAGGACACACGTAGAAAATTTTATTGCTTTTTCTTGTCTAAAATAAATCTAAATTGTCTATAAAAAAAACTTGTAAAAAGATTTTAGTGGTAATAGAGTTTTTCATTGTACTAATATAATAATTTAAAAAAAGAAGGACTATGATACGACTAATGGATCTTTTCGAGAGGGGTTCATTAGTGTGAGATTACACAGATGTGACATGAGCTCAATCTAGGTAAGGAATTGACATCATTTTCAACCAAAAACATCAAGGAAATGGGTTTGTGGATCTTGTTTCTTATATTGTGCTTAATTTTGTTATTTGTACTCAATGTAGAACTTAGACCCACACTTGTATTTCCAATAGAACAAACTAAGTACATATATTGATTTAGGGATGAAACACAAATTTTAAAAATAATTTCAAAATGAAAAACATATTTTAACCAAAGAAATATTTTGTCTTGTTAGACTTCTTAGGAAGTGGACTTTAAGCCAACTGAATCTTACAATATCTGCTTGTAAAGTGAGGTTTTCACCCATTTATATATTTTAAATTTGCCTTATTTGTAGCCAATGTGGGATCACCAACACACACCCCTGATGTCATGACATATACATCTTGAGCGTGAGACTATATATTAATGGGTAGTCGAATAGGAACCTGATAACGGGTGGCATGATATGCCTAACAAACAAAAAATCTTGCCAGGATAGACTCCAAATGACTCCGATGTCACCTTAAGAAGTGAAATTTAAGCTTAACTCAACCCTACAAAACTGACTTGTAAGATGAGGTTTGCACTTAGTTATATACAATAAATTCGTCTTATCTCTAGTGAATGTGAGGTCTCTAACACACCCATCTAATGTGGAGGCATATATACATCTCAAGTATGAGACTAAACATTAATTAGTAGTCCAATAGCGATCCAATAACGAGTGATATGACAGGTCCAACAAATATCAAATCTCACTAGAATAAGTTTCATAGGACTCTATTACCATCTTAAGAAATAAACTTTAAATCTAACTTAACTTTATAAAATTGTTTTTTAAAGTGAAGTTTTATTGTCAGTTATATACTATAAATTTATTTTTTCTGGCTCCGATAAAAAATACACATATGGTAAACTTAATTTTTATATAAAAACATGTTGCCGAATTAGAAACTTCGTATGGACTTAGTGTCCAGCCAAGAAAGTACGAACAAAATACTTAACACCAGCTATAGAAAATTGAAGAACTAGGATGAAAATTTTGTATTATTTTTCTGGTCAGGGATTGTAAGAATCTTGTTGTGGTAGACGCTTTATCCCACGTTACTTGATGACAAAGTGCTAGACTTTTGGCCCCATATTCATAGCTATGATTACAACATTGATATGCTTGCTTGTACTATACAACATTGTTCTTCCTTCTTTTTTTTTTTGGAAGTTCAGTGCTCGAGGTGTAAACATATGTGGTCACCCAAACAACTTTCTAAATCGATAACAAAGTAGTCCTCATATTTTGGGTTTGAGTAACTTTATTAAAAAAATATAACAAATAACAGTAAACCAAACCAATTATAATTATTTTTTCCTTGCCAAATCCAATGGGGCCTGTGTGTATGGCTATCTTCTCTTCTTGAGGTTTTGTGGGGCAAAATTGGAGGCATATATATATGATACGACATGCACTTGCCACTCACAACAAACTACTCCTTCATTATTCTGATTTCGACAGTGTATGGGTTTAGTCTCAAACACACATAAAGACAACAATTGAAAAATGTTTTCAAATTGATCAACAGTTATGCACTTATTTCCACTTCACTATGATCTTGCCTTCCCTTGCCGTGAAGGGACAATGAGCTCAATGAGTATCTTCCCTACAGAGGACCCCACTTGTATCTCTTCAAGGGTCCCATGTCATCACAAACCCAAATTCGTTAAGGGCAACTTAGAAAATTATTATTCGTTTTATAAAAGTTTTCATGTTACCATTAATTACACTCACATCTTCATTTGTGATTGATGCGTTGTTCTGTATTTGTATTTTAATGCGATTGCAATAACCATGCAACATAGCTAAAACTAATAATAACCATGCAATGTTTTGAGGTTGTCGATTTCTTATATTGTATGGTTTAAACTTGTCAACGATATTCGTGTTTAGAAAAATAATGTGATTTAATTTGTTGTTAATTAATTGATTGGGTTATTCTAAATGATGTGTTTGGGGAAACTCGAATTCCTAGGTATGAATACAAAGCCTAAGGTTTTACACGTGGCAGTGAGATGGAAATCCATTATAAAATGATAATGCCAACAGGTCAACTTAGAGAGGAATGAGAATGTTTGAGTCACTAAGGTGTATTAGTGCTTTCTTACGATTGTAAGAATGCTTGCTTGTGACCCCCATTTGCTTTAATCTTTCTTTTCAATAAAATTTTATTTTTATATGTTTCCTCTCTACTGGGACCTATGAGTAGAGAAAAGTTGATAAAAACAAGCTACGCTACTTTGCGTTCAATTTGCTTCAGTGATGTTGTAGTTGGACTTGTATGTGAACTCTCTCACCTGACTTTGTAGCACCCAATATTCACCATTTTTGCATATCCTTTTCCTTCCTAGTTTCACTTTCCTATGGTGTTGGAATTTTTTCTTCCTAAATCATTTTCAAAAATTAAATTTTATTCTTAATTTCTCTTTGTATTATATGTCAGGTAAAACATTTTTTTTTTCAGTAAATTGTATAGGAGGAGTTTTTTTCTATTGGCAAACAAAATTCAATTGAGGAATATAATATAACCTTAATGTGTCGTTTAGTAAAAATTGTTTTTATAAATTGTAAAAACAAAATGTATGTACACTTTTTTTGAAAATAGTTTGGTGATCAAAAATATATTAAAAGACTAGTATGATCAGAAAATTTAGTCTGGTTCACTTTATAGAAATTTTCACAAAAATTATTCAAGGTGTATATTTTATTCTCCTAATCGTGTCCGATAACAAGTATTTACTGGATAACATGATTTTTTTTAGGCAAATTCTAAATTTTGATTGCATGAAATTTCGTAAAAAATGTTAGTTGGAATTTGGTTTCCAGAAAATCGAATTTTAAACTATGTTTTCTATTTCCCTTTTTGTTTTTTGGTTTTTTGAATTTAGGGGAGTAAAAATTTAAGGAAAATAAAATAAGAAAAATGAAATTAGTTATATTTATGATAGTTGTTTTTAAAATAAAATTGAGAAAGGTAGTTTTATTTAGTATTAATAATAAGGGGGGAAAGATTTTTTAGGCTTTTGATTGTTAAAATATAAGGGAGGAAATAGTTAGGAATAAATAAATGAAAGAAAATAAGGATAAGGATAAAATTTGAATTAAAGCATATAAATCTGGTGGCTATGTTTAAAATTTAAATAAAAATTTGTACTTTTATATAGGTAATAATATAGGAAAAAAAGGGTTAGTGTTTTTCATTTTAAAATATAGGAGGAGGACACATTTTCAGAAAACTAAATAAGAAATGAAATTGAGAGGAAGGGATGATTAAGAAATACACTTTGGCACACGAACAAGACTTCCCAATTTTAATGGAAAACAATGCTATATAAAGGTGACTTTGATGAAATGTAACTATGACATGCATTGGGTGGATTAGGTGATTTATGACACATGTCATCAAACTAACATATGCACTTTGCCACACAAACATGATTGGTCAACTTTAATGAGAAGAAATAATACACAAAGGTAACTTTGGTGAGATGTTACCCTAACATGCATTGGGTGGATGAGGTAGCTCAAAACATGTGTCATTAAATGAACATGTACTATGTTGCTCATACAAGACTTTTTAACTTTAATGGTAACATGTGGTATAAAGAGGTGACTTTGATGAGATGCTACCCTAACTCTCTAATTTTTGCTACTAAAAGTGAAAACAATTCATGTTTCTCTAAATTTTATAATATAGAATACAATCTAGGTTGATTCTTAGATGACACATTAAATTGTATTCAATCCAATTTGTATTCAATTATCAAATTAGATTCAACCGATTTCTAATTTGAATTCTAACTTTAGATACACAAATTGATATCACAAAGAGAAAAGTCACAAATAGAGAAGAGAAAAACAAACTCAAATTGATGAATGATCATTGTAAAACTTAATTCATATTGTTTGATGTTGATTTCATAAGTTAGTCCTTAGAGATTTAGTTTTTCATTAGAAAATAATTAAAATACAATGAAAGAATAACAAAGAACATGAAAATAAAAAAAAGGAAAACTAAACCCTAAAAATTATATAATTGATCTCTGTATAATGTTTTAAGCGAATTAAGCCTCAAATAAGCCCCTAATTTTGGAAATTCTAAAGAAATTATGGGCTTAACCTGGGCTCTATTAAGGTTTAGAAGCCCAATTAAAAATGTGTAGGCTAAAACAAGCCAAATCAAAGGCATAGAGGGCTCAAAGGGACATAAACATGGAAATAATGCAAGATAGATCAATTTGGCTAAGTATTTGAAAATCAAAGAAGGACTAAGTCATATCTATAGAACATGCAAAGAAGAAGTATCAAAAAGAGTTAAGTCAAATTCAAGAACACCTACTAGCATGAGTGAATCACACAAGAAAGAAAAAATTAAGCTCAAATCTCACAACGGTGTATATTTAACCAAAAAATTATTCACATGGAAATAATGCAAGGTAGATCAATTTGGCTAAGTATTTGAAAATCAAAGAAGGACTAAGTCATATCAATAGAACATGCGAAGAAGAAGTATAAAAAAGAGTTAAGTCAAATTCAAGAGCACCTACTAGCATGAGTGAATCGCACAAGAAAGAAAAAATTAAGCTCAAATCTCACAAAGGTGTATATTTAACCGAAACACACACACACACACACACACATACACTTTGTCACAATTTTCAATGTTAAAAGCACTTGTTTTGGGTGTTCTTTAGTTTTAATTCATTTGTCAGCTTTTCTTGGAAATAATAGTGATTTTGTGAAAAAAAAGTGTTAATTTTGTGTTTTTAAGTTGATTTTTTATTTTAGTTTTTCAATTGAAATTTCCTAAGTAGCATATTTATACTTTCTAGCTTTGATTCTCTGTTTTTTTTTGTGTAACATAGTTTTCCACTTTGCTTTAGTGCTATAATTAGATTTTTACTTTGGCACATTTAATTTGAGAGAACTCTTTCGTTTAGGTGTTGTAAAGGAAAAAAGAAGACAACCTAGTGACTAGTTAAAGTGATCAAGAGACACTAACACAAAATGGGCTTATAACATCACCCATTCAACGCCAGTCTGTGAAAAACCCAACATTAAAAATGACTGGTGGATGTTTTGAAATTAAAACACCAAAATTGATGTCAATTATGTGTGTAATAAATGTCTTTGTCAAAATTATCATCGACCTTCCAATCTGACTTCCTTGGATGTTGGATGTGCCAGATCAGATGTCGAAGGATGTTGACCCCCAAATATCTGACGTCAAATTCCTTTAAAAAATTAAAAAATCGTGGTGCGAGCCAATTTCTTCGTGTTCACTCTTCCTAGGCGAAACAACAACGACATCGACGTATGTGACCACCACCAAAGGTGATTTTTTGTTCATTTAACTCAAATGCAAGTTAATTGGCTACCTTGGTTTGGACTTTTTAGCGTTTTCACTGATTGATTTTGTCTAGGGATTGTGTTTTGAAGGTGACGAGGAGGAGTCATCCTTTTTCTACATCGACGATGACACCTCCACTCTCTAGCGGTGTTGATGAGGCTTGAATTTAGTTGACCCTCCAACTTCATTCAAGGTATCAATTCTTGCTTATTTTACATTGTATATACTACTTGTGGCTAGATTGCATGTGACTTTGGTTATGTTTTCCATTGTTTTTTTTTATCTTGGCCCAACTTTTTTAGGGATTTGAGGAGCCTTTTTTGAAAAAAAAAAATTCTCACTACTTTTTTTTTCTTGTCATTTTTGTTTCATTTAAATTTGTAGAATATTTTTAGTACTTTGTTTTTTGTTTTAAGATTTATTTATGTGATTTATTAAATTGTATTTAGATTAGATATTAGATATTTCATTAATTTTAGAATTATTAGATGTTATGTTAAAATAATTTCAATTTTATTAAGATTTATTAGAATTTAGTTAAACACTAAGCGAACCATAGTTTCCATTTGAGATTTAGTACAAATGATTAAGCTTTAATCGTTTGTATTAAATCTTGAATTGTCCAATCAAACAATTTAGAAGAATTATTTTTATAATTTGCTATACCATGAAGATTAAAGTTTATGCATACATTTGATGAAATTTTAGTTGAAACCACTTTATGTTGTTCTCTAGATGCATACTTGATTGTGGTCATGAGTGACCCTTTTCATTTTGTGTACTTCGACGACCAATCTGAAATGCTGCCATAATTTTATCAAATTTATGGTGTTAGACTTCTTCATATATGTGTTAACAAAAGGCTCATGGATTGCTACAGATCATATTGACTTGTGTAGTCATTATGAGCTATTGGTTGATGGAGATCCCCCGCGTGTAGTGGCCATAGGACAACAACTTGAAGGAGGGCAGACTATCCATGGTGCTCCTCTATTCCCCAGAACACGCATATGATGATTGGTGAAGTTCGAGATCCCCATGCTCGAGTGTCTGTGCCAACTTCAAAAATCCAATTTGAGGGGTAATCCTTAGGCACATCTATTGCTTGGCCAAAAGCATTGATCATACCATACTTCGGCCACCATAGGTACTATAATGTTATTCTTAGTATTTTTATCTTACTGTTTATAAATAAATGATCCATACCTTTGAAAATCTTTATTTCAGTTCTCCCGTTTTGAAAAGCAGGTCATGTGTCAACCTGTTATCCATGAAAATGATGGCATGGCAAAACCAGAAGATGATCCTCTAGGAAAGCTCCTGATGAAATTAAACATGTTGAATAAAGGACTGCTAGTGCTGGAGTGGGAGTTAAGATTATTTAGTCTCTAATGTCATATTCAATTGTACATTAGTCTAAATGATGCACTAGAGATCATTAGGGGAAATAGAATGCTAAATATTTCAATCATACAACTATAGTGCATGTAAGATTTTTTTTTTCTTGTATTCCATATTTAAATCTTGGAATTGCTACTTTTTAATTTATACTTAACTGTCTTGTTATAGGTAAATAGACACAGTCATTGTGGACTATGTTTGGACTTCCATGTATGGATTTATTGAACCTCAGACCATTCAATCTTCTGGAAACACACTTGACCAAAAGCAAACTTATTTGCAAACATATATGTCTAAGTCAAAAAGAGAGACGTACCTTGCACCCTACATTAATGGGTAGGTGTTATTTAATGTGATATTTTATGAGGTACTATTAATTATTCGACTAACTATTTATGATTCATGGAAGGACCATTGGCAACTAATGGTTATCATTCCAAGACAATGCGCACTTGTATGATTTTATTCCCTGCATAGGAAGATTAAACCTGATTTTAAATCCATGTTACAAATGTAAGTGTTAATTTTTTTTCACATCATCTACTTGATTATATTAATACTAATCTATGTTTCTAATGTTTCCAATTTAATTAGAGTTGTTGAAACCATTCATCTTAAAGTTATCATATCTAAAGGTTGAAACTCATTCATCTTAAAGTTGTTAACTTTTGCATGTCAAATTATATCCTTGATATGTGATTATTTTCTTTTTCATGTTCAATATAACAAGAAGAAAGATTCATGAGAATGTGGCTATTACATCATGTCTTTGATAAAACTATCATTCGAGCTGTAATTAGAGATGATTGGAAAAAGGTAATAATGTATAATATATATATATATATATATATATATATATATATATATCTTTCACATATTAGAAATCATATCAAACTTTAAACGTTAAGATATATTTATACATACTGAAGTTGTTATTTTTTTCAGTGGTTCAAGAATCCATCACCTATAAAAGATGAAACTATGAAAAAAATAAGATAGGAATGGGCAACATATATATTGGAACCATGGAGTTAGGACCCACAGTAGCATTAGGACTTTGTTTGAAAACTTTCTATGACAAGATTTTGTTATGAAAGTTTGATTTTTGTCTTAATAGTTTTAGTTCTGACAGCTCTAGTGTTAGTAGTTACATTTGATGTTAATAGCTTTAGTTTGTATATATAATCTGTGTTGGTAAATTTTCTGAGTTGTATTGGAATATTTTCTATTTTTAGGTTGGGGTAAATTGTAAATACAAACAAAACTTTGAAAAAAAGGAAACACTCGACTTTTGTTAGTGCACTAACAGATGTCAAATTTGTCTAATTTTAGTTTGAAATAGCATCAATTAGACGTCGGTGTGTTGTGTTATCTGTCGTTAAGGGATGTTGGACTCTCACCTAAATAATGTTCTTGACGTTTGTTTTTAACTTCGACATCAATTTAACATCTCTGATTAATATATCGAAGTTTCCTCTAACATCAAAATCCATTTTGTTTTAATGAGAAATGAATCACTGAGTAGAAGAAACTAGTTACAAGGTGTGAAATAAGTTCCTGCACCTACTATGAGAGGGTTCTCTTGAAGACATAAAGTTGGAAAAGACAAATAAACTTGCACCCGATGGTTTGAAATGGAGAAAAAGCTGGACAAAGGATTTGAACCATGTCCAAGATTGGTTGTGACATTCAACCAAGCTATGACAACCAAGATTGGTTGTGACATTAAACTTACATGTATTTGCCAATTTTCTAGTTCTTAAATTGAGCTGTAAGAATGCTTTTTCTAAACCCTAAATTTTCTTACCTGTGATTATATTTGTGATTTATTTTAGTGATTGAGTTAATCTCGTGTTTTAGAGATTAACAACTGGACGTAGGATCTTTTGATCCGAGCCAATATAAATACCTTGTGCAATTTTATCTTCTCTAGTCTCTTTATTTTTTTTGTGTTTAATAAAATAAAGGAAATAATTTTATTTGATCTTTGATATTAAAAGGGAAAACTTTTCAAAGTAAAATTTTTATTAAGAACCTAATTCACCATCCCTCTTGGTTTTTGTCCACACGCGAATCATTCTGTTGCGCGATTTCTAACATCATTTAAGCATTGAAGTCATTAGTTTGCACCTCAAACCTGTCACGCGAACCATTCATGCATATACACAATTGTTTGCTTTGTTTTAAGTTCTTGTCTTGAGGCTCACTATTATCTGGTATATAGTTTCTTGTTTATTTCCCTTCATAGTTTACCTTAGTTTTCATGGTTAACATAACACAATTTAGCTACTAAAGTTAGAGTGTCCTTGGATTGATAATTGAGTTGTTCCCTATAAAAGTTGAAGGCATTCTAAAATATTAATAAAAACTACAAAATAAGAAAACAATAAGAAACTAGGGTAGTTCTATAAAATTATGTATATCAAATCTAAAAGCTTTCTACACATAAACCTTTATAAACATTAGATCTAACCAAATCTAAATCATTAGTTCTAGAGGCTTTAGCCTCCATCCATCAAGACACATAATCAACATAGAGTAAAAGATAAAAGTAACTAGAACAAACAAGAAAAAACCTAGGAAGCCACCTCCCCATAAATGAGAAATATCACAAAATATAATAGTTGTTAGGCATTTTATAATAACAGTTCCTCGTACCTTCTAGCACCATTCATAGGTAGTAGTCATCCTTTATGCATAATGTGATGGACAAAAAAAAATAGACTATGAAGTATTCTTATCCTTAAGATCCAAAAGAACCTTGTACAAGTGTGGCATGAACGAAATGAAGTACAACATGAAACTCGTGATCAAGAACACAACAACTGCTAATATGAATTATCATATCAAACATAATATTTTTCATCATAATACATGAGGAGGTACAACAAAAAAACCTGTAACTTTGTATGAGAAGAACAACATCTAAAAAGTACAAACCAACAATTGTAAGTTGAAGAAAAATAAAGTATCAAATAGAAAAGAAAGGAAAGAAAACTAAACTTAGCTAACAAAAAGAAAAGAAAACTAAACTAATTTAAACCAAGAAAAATATGTCCTAAATTATATTGACCATAAATCAAAGTTAAATTTCTTTATTTTTATGTGATACAATTTACCTCGTATACTATTTACTATACTATATTTAGTACTTCTCAATATAGTAACTAAAGAAAATACCAAAGCTCTATTAGTTCAAGGTGGCAGGGGGTGAATAGAGCCTGTAGACAATTTAAAATTTCTGCATAGATCTAGAACAATAAAATATAGATGTAAGGATACAAAAGCACACATAAAATGTATATTAGTCAAACCTTAACATAAGGGCTACGGTTAGTCTCTTAAGCAACCCATTTAAGACATTCCACTGTTTAACACCATTGACTAGCATGAGTATCACACCTTCCAAGTTACAATGAGTATCAAACCACTAACACAAAAAAACCTGTTAACGTTTGATATTTTTGACCTTTGACATTTGTCCAAACACCGACGTCATACTGGGTGACCTCAAAATAACGTCGAAAAACAGCAGACGTCACTTAGCGTCGGGGAAATAAGGTCCGATGTTATCCAACGTCGGGGCCAAAAGCAGCAGACGTCAATTTTCGCGCTAAATGGAGCCAAAAAACATAGCAGTTTGACTTCTGTTGGGCTTTGACAGACGTTAAATACCGTCGGCCATGGTAAGCTCAGATGTCAAATAACGTTTGTCAGAGCACCACCAGACGTCAAACTACTCTATTTTTTTATTAAAATTTGGTTGTTTTTACAACATTCCCACACCTGAAAATCAGCAAATTCCCATAACAGTTTCATAATAATTTCAGCACAATTCTGGAGTTACAATTATATCTAATAACACTTAAGTTTCAACATATATTCTAAACTAATATAAATAACACCAAACTAAAAGTTTCAACATGATATTTTTGTACAAAAAAGTTTTTGAAAGGAGTTATAATTTCTGTGGTATCAACTCCATCTTTCCAATAGATATTTTGCCCACTCCTATCTTAGTGCGTGGATAGTGTCATCTGGTAGAGGTGATGGATACTTGAACCGCTGAAAAAGTAATACAATTTCATTATGTATGAATATCATTCTTTAAAGTTTGATATGATTTATAACATGTGAAAGATATATATGTATATATATATATATATATATGTATATATATATATATGTATATATATATATGTATATATATATATATGTATATATATATATATATATATACATATATATATATATATATATATATATATATTATTACCTCTATCCATTCATCTTTAATTGCATCTCGAATGATTGTTCTTATCCAAGACATGACATAATATCCACATTCCCATGAATCTTCTTGCTTGTTACACTAAACATTACAAATAAAATAAACACATATCAAAATCATAAGTTGACATACATAAATTAATAACTTTAAACTGAATGAGTTCTAACCTTTGGATATAATACTTTAAGTTGTTGGCCTCTAGGCTTACCCACAATTCTAATGAAATTTTGGAAACATAAAATATATGTTAGTTTTTATAACTAAGTAGATACCTAGGTTAGGATTGAAAAAAAGTAATACTTACTCTTGTAATATGTTTTTCAAAGCAGGTGGAATCTTCCTATGGCATAAATAAAACCATACAACCGTGCATTGTCTTGGAATGATGACACATAGTTGCCAATGATACCTACCATCAATCACAAGTACTTAGCATAAATAATTAATAATACTTCATAAAATATTACTAGCAAAAACACCTACATATCAATGTATGGCGCAAAGTAGATCTCTCTATTTGACTCAACCATCCATGTTTGCAAATAAAGTTTCATGTGGTCATATGAGTTTCCCGAAGTTTGAATGGTTTGAGGTTCAATAAATCCATAGACGGAAGATCGACCTTGGTCCACAATGAATCCATAATAAATCTACACACATAAAATAAAAATTAATGCAACAGTAATATTAAAAAATCAAATACAATTAGTCCAATTTTACAAATAACAATAAATATAATTTTATTTCGTAATTTTACAAATATTATTATAAAAATTCAATTAAAAAAAGAAATAGGCTAAAAAAACTATAAAAAAAATACTCAAAGATAAAAATTATAATTGCAAATAAAAAATACAAGCAATTATATAAATACAAGGAAAAAGAGATAACAAGAAAAATAATCTCAAAACGATGCAAATGGGGATGAAAACATATAATATTCTGTTGAAAACGCTTAAAATCAATCCACAATCAAATCCCAACCAGTTTGGTGGTGAAAAATGTTCGAAACTCACCTAGAGGAGGTCGGAATAATGGTCGCCAATGGGAAGGATCGCAAAACACTACAAATGGGGATGAAAACGGAAAATATTCGGTTTAAAACGCCTAAATTCAATCCAAAATAAAATCCCAACAAATTTGGTGGTGAAAAACGTTCGAAAATTACCTGGAGGAGCTCGGAATGGTGGTCGCCGGGAGAGAAGCTTCGCGAAAAATTGGTGGCACAACGAAACAGTTAAGGTTTCTACATTTCGCGCAGAGAAAACCCAAAAATTGACATCGGGGCTGTGTGATCAGATGTTACTTAACGTCGGTGCAGAGGGGGTCAGACGTTAAATTAAGTCGAGGCAGAGTGGGTCAGACGTTAAATTAAGTCGGGGGCAGAGCGCTTAGACGTTAATTTTTACATAACGTTGGGGTACTGTGGGTTAGACGTTAAATCATGTTTGTGTTGGAATGGGCAGACGTTAAAAAAGTCAAATAATTTACAAAAATGCCACCGGTCATTTTTAATGTGGGATTTTTTCTAGGCAGACGTTATATGGGTGACGTTATAGGACTTTTTTGTGTTAGTGACCTCTCCAGGTTACAATTAGTTTCTACATATCTAGGTATCACCTTCTTAATACCTCTTTGTAACTAACAACTCTCAATTCAGATAATAAGAAAAACTCTCATAGTAAGATAGTAAGTCAAAACACATAACATATAACTTCACTTTGTGTAGAATATTACAATGCTTTAGCTCTCAACGCAATTATCTCAATTATCTTTATTCAATAAATATGACTATCGTAGGTTCAACACTTTTGTATGTTGTTCACCATTCTCTTCTCGTTTAGCTTTCTATTCTTTATACAATTGTTTAATTAATAGCCATTGAGGATTTTAATTTGTATAGCTTCACTTGTATCTTCTTGATTTTTCTTTATATGTAATTACTTCATAATTTTTTCAATGTGATTCTTCAATCTCGCTCTTCAAGTCCTCAAATATCTCTTCATTGAAAATGTTTTCTTTCCTTTCTTGATTGAGCATGAGCTTGATCTAAATTTGTATATTTCTATTCTCTTCAACGTTCAATATTTTCATGTTAAAGGAAACTTTGTGCAGCACCATTCCGAAATGTCTCATTAGTATCATCATAATTTATATTTGCCATCAAAAACAACTTGATCTCCAATCAAAGATATTATTTCCATATTCATATATATTTTGACCGTTTGATTCAAATTATTTTTCTTTTAGAATAATTAACATTATGACTCTTTTAAATAATCTAGTCCACTTGTATAGTAACCCCCTTTGTTATGACTAGTCTGGTGCATGTACTCATCTAATATATGTACTTGACTAGAAATTGTGTTAAACATCCACCTTATATAATCACATATGAAACTTAACAAAATAATGATCAAAGATTTATAATCAATGTCCAAAATAAATATATGCAGAACACAATTGTTAAACAAATCATAATATATGTATCATTTATATTTCCTCATCTTGTAATGTTTTTTTCTATCATAAAAAATCTTTCATCTTAAAGGACAAGTCTAATTGCAACAAACTTTACTACTATTATTAAAAATAAAAGTTAGAAGTAGGCATCGCATAACATTCAACTTTTGCTCAACAATTATCTCAAATTTATACAAACATGCACTAAGGTTCTTCTATGTGTAAACCTACAACTCCTCCTCCTTGTCTAAGAAAGATGGTTGAATGTGTGAAATTGGAAGGGTAAGAATATTAACATTTGTAATTATAGGATCTGCTGATATGAATCGCATCATGGCTCAAATAGAGAAAGACTAATGCACCACTTTGTTGCAATTTTTTTTAAGTTATTAGTTTGTTTAAATAATGGCCCAATTGGCAACTTAGTTATCAGCCTTTGGGAGACTAAGAGGATGCATAGCTTAATGCTTTTGGGTGACTTTTAGGTTGCCACAATTTCGATTACAATCTGCCATAAAGTAGTGGGATCATTAATAGCTTAAGTGGGATTTAATTGTAATTTATGAGTCCTTTGTAATTTTGATGGTTAAAGCTTTTATATAAGTTAAACCATTTTCATCAATGAAACAAGTTGAGCTTTTCTCAGAAATTATTTTTTCTATCTCAATGAGAGTGATTCTCCTAAGTTCTTGAGTGATTCAAGAACCCCTTAACTGTATCGAAGGACTTCCCCATCCTTTGTGTGTTGCCTCTCTTGGAAAGATTGATTCTTTCCTTCCACCTTTTTATATTCACCTTTTCTTCTTTCTTCACCCAAATTCAGAAAAGAACCCATTTTGCCCATATTTATCTTGTAGTCATAATTCTCGTTCCACTCGCCCAAAATTAGTGTTTTAAGCCAAAATTATAGTTCAGAACGTGAACTTTCACCCCGTTTTGGAATTGCATGAATTGGAGTTCTATAATTCAAGATATTGACGATTCTACAATACTGGCCAGATTGAAATTTCAACATTTTTTCTAATCCACATTTTAATAGGCTTTCTAACTGAATCTCTTGCAAGATTCTAACCCTAAAGATCCTAAGTCAGCCCTTGTGTAAATGGGGTACATTATTGTAATTTTTAGGCTTATTTCATGTTTTATAGGATACTCAATTTGACAATCATGATAGTTTTTTTAGTTAGTTCTATTAATTGTGGAATTAGGTTTTCAATAGTGATTTTTTCTTTTTGGTTTCTAATGTTAATTCTCAATTCTAATCATTGGTCCATCATTGTTACCATAACTGAAACATGTTTGAGTGCTTAGTTCAAGTTTTAGATTCTACTTTCTAGTTTTTACTCATTTCATAGTTAGGTTTTTCAATTTTACTAAATTTGGAGATTTCATGCTATTCTTGTTTTTTTTTTGTTAAATTCATGGCTTCAATATTCAATTAACATTGTTTTAGACTTGTCTGAATGCTGATAACATGATACCATGAATTCATATATAAAATTACTTTTTGCATAATGCATCGGTTGATAATAACATGAATATAGAATCAACACACAATCAGAAAGAACATGAATAGGTATAGCAACATCTAGAACACTATCATAATGTAGATGCACAAAAACATCAATAGAATAAAAAACACATTACCAACATAGTAAATACATCAGCATAAACAAGTATATCATTAAGAACATCATTAGCATCTATATCATCATAAGCAACATCAAAAACAACATCAAAATAAACAAAAATAACATCATATTTAATAGGAGCCCGAATATGAATATCATCAACTATAACATCATAAGCGTAATCAAAGGCATAAATAGGTATATAAAAAACATCATGAATGGCAACAAAAATATTAGAAAGAATATCATCACTAGTAGAATCAACATGAATAAGATCAATATTAATTGGGACATCATGAGCATGGACAGGTATATCGGTACAGTTGACTCTAAAGGGGAAGGGGTGTGGGCGGTTGAATAGAACCTAGACTCTTCTTTCGTTAGATAATTTGAAATAATTAACAATAAATAGATCAAGCATAAAAGAAGATTTTATACTAGTTCACCCTAAGCTTTTGGGCTATGTCCAATTCTCTCTTAAGCATTCTACTTAAGAGATTCCATTAATTATATGAAATTGAATACAACAATTACGGTCTCTCCGAACAACAAGAGTATCAACTCTCTAGGTTTACATGAGTACAATTTCTAATGACAAAAGTTTAACCTCTTTAGGTATCCTCCTTAATTTGTAGTTGAGATTAAGAACTCTCAATTGAAATGAACAAACAATCTCAAAGAAATAGTGTATTGATAAAGTTCACGAGGGTAAACTTCACAATGCGAAGAATATTACAATTATTTATCACTCTCCCTTTCTCAAACTTAATATTTTTATCAAGTAAATTTGACAATGAATTGCTTTTTGTTTTCACTGTGAACGTTGTTGTATTGTTCTTCATCAACTTACCCTTTATTTATAGTTATTAATATTAAAGCCATTTGAGTTCTGCTGAATTAGAAAGATTTTATCATTCCTTTCATCTTCTCAAATAATTCTTCATATGGAAAGTCTTGATAATTTGTTCAAAATGATCTTTATATTTTTACTTGATGTTCCAAATTTTGTCCTTAACTTATTGAGTTTATCTTTCCTTCTTTGTTTCAATAACAACTTCCTTTTGGAAACATTAATATGTATCGCTTTGTGATGGGAGCAAATTTGAACCTTCATTTAACCTTTAATCTTGGTTTCTTAATTGGTTTTTGTGCTTTAAACAATTATTTTAATTAGGACTTGTTGTAATTAGATTTATTGAACATGGGTTATACTAGTGCAAAAATACGATTTGACGTTGCCTAATGTGCTATGCATTTAAGAGAAAATGAAATCTATAATGACGTAAATGATTATAGGCAGCAGTTCAAGGATAACCAAAGTTCATACCCTAACTAAATGATTATAGGCTTCAGTTCTTTAAACCGAAGACTATAATGATGCAGTTTCAATTTCAAAAATATTTGCACAAGTATAAGCTTCGGTTCTTTAAATAACTTAGCCCATAGTTGTGCAAATATTTTTGAAATTGTCACTTTGTTTTTGAAAGACTTTATTGTATTTCAAAGGATAGGTTTTGGTTCTAGGTTCAACCAAAGCCTATACCCATATGCATAGGATAAATTTGTGAATTTTAATAACCCGTGAAAGGTAATGATGCATAGCGTCATTTCATTCTTCTCCTACATAGCTATTATTTCATGTTTTCCTTCATTATACCTTTCATTGAGTTTTATTTTTTTCTTCATTAACGTTTATCTTCATTATCTCTTTCTTTTGTTCTTGTTTTTCTCTTCCTACTCCTAATATTGTTTTGCTGCTCGCTTTGGTGTCGTCATTGCATTTTGGTGGACACTTTCATATTTTCACATGTAAGCAAATCAACATTTCAAGTTTGTGTTGCTCTTCATCTGTTGTGTTTGGGGCACCACAAAATTCTTATTGTCTTACTTGTTCATTTGTGTTTAAGCGGTTGTTCTTGGTCTCTCTCGTTTTTGCTCTCACTTTTACTTTCATTATTGCTCTCGTTCTTGCATGCATTTGACCGAAACTAATTGCTTTTTTTTTTGTATTCGTTTTATACTTCAGTTGTCTTACTAACCGAAGCCTATTCCTAAAGTATATACTTCAGTTAAGAACCGAAGCATAAGCTCTCTCTTTTTTATTTCACCTCGATATGCTTTGATTGTAGAACCGAAGTATAATAGCAAACAAAATTGATGCCAAAGCACTTCATTGCACTACAAAAACATGTTAAAAATAGATTTTTAGTTGCATAAATGTTCTTTGGATTTTTTGAGTTGTGCTAGTGCAAAGTGCAACTGGAGCTATGTTGAACTCATTAAGGTGTGGAAATAAATTGACTAAAGTTTCATGACACCTTAAAGATAAAGTCAAGATTATCAAATAATAAAAAACACAAAAAGCAAAGCCAAACATTGCATGAAGAAGGCAAGAAAAACATGAAAAAGGGAAAAAAGTGGTGATTCCTGAAGAACCAATTTGGCTAAGCTAGGAATGGGGAATATGCAACAAAAATTGCCTATGCGATTTTCCCTATCTTTATCCACTAAAAAGCCATTAATAATTCAATAATCTTTATAACAAAAGGTAATTTGGAGTAAATATGTCTTTAGATATTGCTTCGATATTTTTAAATAATTATATTATTTAATTATATCAGAAAATATCAAAAGATAATAATTGTCAAATCATTTGAAATTTAGCAAGATCTTCTTAACTATTTTTAAACCTTCATAACAACCAAATATATCTCAAAGATATTGAATTTATTTAGAAAATAATTGGTGGAGATTAAATTATCAATCATATGAGTCCACGAGTCTTTAATTTTAATTGAGAAGTTACTTTTGATTTAAGTTAGAAACTTTTATATGATTAAATGAATTTTTGTCAATAATTGAGAAGATGAAAACTTTAATTGGAATTAATTCAGAAGTTACTTTGATTAATTAACTTTTTACTTGGTATAAAAGGTAAAATAAACATGATTCGGCTTAAGAATATTTAATTAAGAAGTTACTTTTATTAAATTTGCTATGATTAATATAAAAAGTTGTTGCTTTTAATTAAGTTACTTTGGTTAATAGTGTGTGGCCCACAAATTAATTGAGAATCAACCTATTTTGGGAAAGTAGTAGAATCAACCTATTACTTTATTATTCTATCTTTTTTAAATTTTATTTCTTTCAATTACAACTTTGTTATTTAATCTTTTATATGTTTTATTTATCTTTATGTTTTCTATTATTTTTATTATATTTGACTAACCCTTTTTTATAGATTTTATAACAACTAATGTGATTGAAATTAACTCCATGTTCAATGGAAGACGAGTTTTGGGTTCTCTTATCCATGGTAATCTTATCGAATAATTTCTTAATAATACTAAAGTTGTTATAAGTAGTATTAATTTGAACGCTTTAACGACAACATTATCATCAATGTTAAAGAAATATCTACTACATAACGTTAGAACCAGACGTGACAAACCACATTAGACTCCAATATTTGTAAGGTAGATTTTGATGATAACAAAATATGGAATGAAATGAAAGTTAGAATGATTCAAGTACTTAAGTCCTAGTTCAGCAAAAGAAATAAATAGGATACACTCTTGCAAAAGCTAGATGATTAGACTAGATTGTGTTATCACTAAACTATGCAATGGTAATACCATATCTAGACACACAAATCATAAATTGTGATTACATATTTGTTGGTGCAATGTCTCTCTAGAAGGGAGATGAATAGAGCCTGTAGACATTTTTAAATTGTTTTATGTAGACATATTATTGCAAATGAATATAATATAGAGAGTAAGTTAAAGAATAATGCACACAAAGATTTATATTGATTCACCTTCACTATAGGCTACGTTCTATCTCTTAAGCCATCATCTTATGAAATTCACAAATAAGCACCTTTGACTAGTATGACTAGTAACCTTTCCATGTTACAACGAGTATCAACCTCTCAGAGTATCACGAGTTTAACCCTCTTTAGCAAACACGAGTATAAACCTCTCCACGTTACGACTTTAACCTCTCAAGGTATCATGTCTCAATCTCCTTTTGAGATCAAGAACTCAAAATTATAATGAAAACAATCTCTCACATGGGAGAGTTACAATCACACTCATATGGTATAACTTCATTTAGTAAAGGATTTAAAATGGTTTACTCACAACCTAATATCACTCTCTAACAGTTGGATATGACAGTATAAGCTCAAAGATTATTCTCTTTTTTTCTTTCTCTTCAAGAACTTATTTGATGGTGCTTAACCACTTTGATACTTTCTCTCACATTCTTCTTCTTTATCATCTACATCATGGTATTTATAATTGTGTTTTGCCATTTCATCATTGATGCATTGTATCACCTTTGATCAATTTACACTCATTGTATCACCTTGTGATTTGGTATTTCTATTTCGTGCAATATGTCTCATAATTTAGTCATCTGACAACTTGTGAAACTTCTAACTATGCACTTTTGTCTTGAGTTTGTCTAAGGTTCACTTTCATTGTGTTTCCTTCAAACCTCAAACTTTATATTTTTCTATGCCACTTATGCTTTTCCTGTACTTTTATTTTCACTCGTTGAACAAACATTAGCCCTACAAATACATATTCATAGTAAAGAACATGGTTGCCTAGCGATTATTTATAAGTGTCTAACAGGGTCTTTGACCTAGTTATTTTTCTATGTCCAATGCTTAATTGGATATTAATCTTAATTATTCTTAGCCATTCTAGAACATTGTTCTACTAAATTTTCTTCCTTCTTTCATTATAGATTTTATTATGATCAAAACCCAGATATTGTCAGGTTTGTCTAATGGGGTTTTCTAGTGTTCAATGTTAACAATATATGTTATCTAATGTGTGTTCAAGAGTTGAAGCAGTAGATGAAATAAGTGTGAAAGTGAATACTACACGAGCTAAGCTAAAAAAGTTGACAAAATTAGTTAAATTTGTTGACCAGGAGAGTTAAGATAATGCCAGATTATGTGGAAGTCAAACCAAGTGACTTACGAGTCACATTGACCAGACGAGTAAAAGTTTAGTAAGACCAAACATGTTTAAAGTTAAATCAAATAAGACATGAGTATAGTAAGTTGAGAAGTTAGATACAAGTTGACTAAATGACAAAACTCAAAATTGTACAAAGAAAATTAAATGATTCATCAGATGAAACAAAGATTGAGCATGATACATTATTTAGCAAAACAAATTTGAATGTTGAAAAGGAATATTAAGTCAACAAATCAAATATCAAATTCCTTATTATGCAAATCATGAATTAGAAGAAATATGATTGAAAAATGATTGAAGAAGATGAAGATGATGATTATCTCAATATCATCTATGTTAAGTGAATATTATATATAAGAATTGAAGATTGTACATATTGGGAAATATCCTATGTCATATATTACAAACAAGAAAATATTGTGAAGATTACAAAATAGATGAAGAATATTTTGAAGATTATATTCAAAGCTACAATGATAATATAAATAAAAAATGCATAAATTTATATCAAAGAAGAAAATTGTATATGCTTTCCATTCCTTAAACTTTAATTTCATTATTATATATTTGCATAAAGTCTTTGAAATGTCTACATGCTCTATTCATCCCCTTTCTAGAGTCACCTTGCACTAATAAAGAAAACTTATGCAGCAAACTCACGTAGTAATGGCTTTTGAAATGCAATTACACCCATTAATGATTGAAATTCATCTTCTAGCATTAACCACAATTAAGTTATGATTCAAGAGGCAATTGAGGGAAAGAGAGAGAGTTTTTTTTTACTGGCTTCTATGAGGGGTGTGAGGAGAGGATCTACAGAGCATCTACCGTGTTGATTGAGTGAGAAGGAGAGGTAAATTGAGGAAAAACTAAAGTGGTCATTGTTGATCAAGGGGAGACTTAAAACTATCAAGTGTAGCAAGGAATTCCAGGTTAGGGGAGCTGGACTCCGTGATTTTAATTCGTAATATTGATTTTGCATGATGTATGTATAACTAGATGATTGAGCCTTGTTTGATTCTGTTTAATTTCGTAGTTTTTGGAAATTTTTTGGGTTCGTGTGAGGAACTACCTAGCGGCATGAGCTGGCCGCCAGGCGATACATGTTGTTCCACCCAGCTTTCTGGGTTTCTGGATGATCCACCTTGTGGTTATTAACACCCGCCAAGCGATGCGAACCAAATTTGACTCGATTTTGAGTTTTCTATGTTCTGGTCTATTTTTTATCGATGGAAAAAGTGTTTTAATCATGATTTAACTAAAGGGAAGGGACTAATTCTGAAATTATGAGATGATACAAGGAAATTGGATGATTATGGCATTTACTTTTATTAGGGTTTGAGTAATTGGGTTTTTTTTTGGGTTTAGGAATCATTTGCAGCGTGAATTAGACTGAAAGTGGTTCATTTTTTGTTAATTTGATACTTGGGTGTAGTGGATTGTATTATGGTTTGATGAATGGGTGAAATGAGGATTATGGTGATCTTAGGGTTCTTAGGTGCAGGATGTGTATGCAATCACGATGCCACATGACGCTAGACCATACCAGTGGCACTGAGCAGTTGGACTTGCAGCAAGTTGGGAATTCTGTGTGGGGTCAGTTTGGGGTATGAAAAAGTAGAGTCGGAATATGTTGGCTATGCTATTAGAAAGAGTAAGTAATACATGGAGTGAGATTAGAGAGAATTCTAAATGTTGAGTTTTGATAAAAGATTTTAATATAATGATAGCGTAGTAGATGTCAATGTAAACCAAAATCTTGTTGAATGATGAGGCATAATCTAATTTAGGAGTTGGGCTATGAAGTGGAGTTGCCTAAGGTGAATATGTGTTATAATTCTAAGATAAGGTATAATTGGTATGTTACTTGTAATTTAGTGGAGATTGATGTAATAGTTGGACACAATGATGAGTTTCAGGTATGTTGTGACTCTGGACTATAGTTTAGTAATATGGTTGTCCTTAATTGATTTTAAGGGATTGGTGTAGTCAAGAGGGTGAATCTATCAATGCGGATGAGTATGATAGAAAGGCATAAGAGAAGCGAGTTTTAGGACTATTGAATAGAACTTATGTGATTGGTAATTATGCGATGTGTTGTGAAGGCATTGAGAAGGATTAAAATCTACTCGAATGTGTCTAAACCAGTACAATTCGTTGTACTGGTGTAGTGCCTGGCGGTGGGGTTTAGACCGCTAAGCAATAGCTACTATTCCAGGGGATTGTTGTGACGCGTGGCACCTGGCAATGAGGGTAGTCTGCCACACGATAGTTGTAAAGTTAGTGGCATTAGAGGCACGAAGCGCCTAGCGACATAGGAGTTCCGCCAAGCGGTCTGGAACGAAATTTCGCCAAGCGGTTCTGAGGCAGCGCCAGGCGATAATGCAGAGAAAAAAATTTGAATGCTTTGGAGGTGCGTGGTCTACAAGGCTTTGGATGATACCTTAAAGGTCTACTTGCTGGGATGTTCCTTGAGTTGTGGCTCGGAACGATATCCCTTGAGTTGTGGCTCAGGATAGAGGGTAAACACGTGACATTCCTCGAGTTGTGGCTCAGAATAACATCTCTTGAGTTGTGGCTCGGGATGGCGGATGAACACGAGAAATCCCTGAGTTGTGGCTTGGATTGGCGAGTGTTGTCGGTGTAAGTGTGCGAGTTGTGGCTCACACAGATGGGTCTAGAAAGATTGCCCTCCTTGGTAATTAGTTGACGAGTTTGGTAGTCTTGGGACATTACGAACTATGCTTTATATTGGGAACTCCATCTGGCGTTACAGAGTGTGGTCCATAACAGTTTTCCTACACGTGTTCTACAAGTTGTGGCTTGTAGGTGTGGCAGCAAGAGTATCTTGAGGTATTCATCTAAAGAGGTAGAACATGGATAAACATAGTGGTGGCCATGCGGTATGAAATCAAAGGATAAAGTTCCTTTAATGTGTGTGTGCTTATATCTTAAATATATATAT
>Ga0214542_1004002_pt1 | contig 29526 bp, 16 predicted proteins | sample CNSS1metaG_FD_160096 | JGI IMG/M metagenome (GOLD analysis project Ga0214542, IMG submission 160096) | Root nodule microbial communities from cowpea collected in UCLA plant growth center, Los Angeles, California, USA - CNSS1 | ecosystem: Host-associated > Plants > Roots > Nodule | place: USA...
TATATATATATATATGAAAAAGAGTATAGGGTAAGAGAATTATCAGAGAATATATATGAACAGAGTATAGGACTTACGTTGGTGCAAGTTTGCCTAGCCCCAACAGCTCTTCACCTGTGTCTTCATTCAGCACTCTCCCAGAAATTTCAATTATATAAGACCTATCTCTATCCTTGGGGAGTCCTCTCTTAGCTAGCAAATCCAAGTCTTTTTGGTGAAGTTCCCTACCATTTACATAAACACCAGTATTTCCACCACAACATTTGTATGGCATGGGAAGATTGAACTCTTCTATAAATGGCTGCACGAGAAATCACCTTGTTTAATTAAACCGACTAGGGTGTGTATGTTTATATTACAACCAACATAATGCAATATAAGGGTAGAATTAACTTACAGGAATTATTCCAAGACAAGGCCCTCCCATCACACCCCAAAATCCACCTCTAAAATCATACCTATTCAACACAAAATCTGTCACTTGAACTACATAAACAATCAACAGAAAATTTATAACATCCACAAATGTTATATTCTATAAAGGGAATCCAAGCATGAAAGGCTCACTTTTGTTTAGACAGTTAACACATACACACAGAAAATTGCAACTTAACTGAACCTACTAACTAGGACAGGAACTGACTGCAGCTTTGAGACTTATCACAATTTAACACATCACTATTTAGTTGCACAAATTGAATTACCCATTACATCGGGTCAGTGCTGGTGAGTTAGGAAAGCAAGCACACACAATTTTTGGTTCTAACTATATTGTTACCATTATAAAAAATATGTATAATTACACGGAAGTTTATGGTAAAGTATACATACTAACCAATATTTTCCAGGAAGGATTATTCCAGCTAGCTTTTCAGCCCTGTTGATGACAGGATTTGACATACGCTTCCCATTTACAGCAACATAACCTGGTAACATGACCTGTATGATTAAACCGGAAGAAATTTTGGAAGCTCTTATCCATAGTGTTCGCAAAAAATGATTTAACACCTTTGTACTTCGCTCGCGTTTCATGTTTATAACGTTGTAGCTGAAATAGTGGTACTGCCATGCCAAATCCATGCTTCATTTTCTCCACGCTGTTAAATTGTCAAAAACACACGGCTTCAAAATTATCCCAATTCAGTGCTACCAAATATTAATCAATTTAGTGGAATATCAACTACTGCATAGTACTAAAATCATATTGAAAAAATGAGTTGCAAAATCCATGCTTCATTTTCACAACACCTTTCAGCTCTCAAATTTTTCACTTTCACTAGAAAAATCTTTGACAAATAGATTAATAAAGAATGAAGACAATAAAAGAAGAAACTCGTATACTCCCTCACGGAGACAAAAATGATTCAAAGAGGACATGAACAGAATCGCGCTTACACGGGTGCCAATTGGCCAAGGCTGTTGGACTCTTCACCTGTGTATGCATCAAAGACTTTCCCAGAAATTTCAATGATATAAGATCTGTCTCTATCTGTGGGAAGTCCTTTCCCTGCTAGCAAATCCAAGTCCTTTTGGTGAAGTTCCCTGCCGTTTACATAAACATCAGTATTTCCACCAGAACATTTGTGTGGCAAGGGATGATTGAACTCTTCTATAAATGGCTGCACGAGCAATACCCTCATTTACTTAACATAATCGCATTGCCTTTAAGCATACATCCAACAGATAGCAATAGAATAATGGTATGATTAACTTACAGGAATTATTCCAAGACAGGGCCCTCCCATCACACCCCAAAATCCCCCCCTAAAATCATACCTGTACAAAGCAAAACCTTAGTTAAGCAATCACCACAAAATATATAATTGGTTCCAAATTGCAAGATCACACATCCAGAAATATTATACTGCAAAAGGGAATTAATACCAAAGCATGAAACTCAATTTTAATTTATTTTGTCAGTGAACACATATATACTAAAGAAAATTGGAATTTAACCGAATCTACGAACTATAACAGAAATTGATGTAAGCTCTATGATATATCACAATCTAATAGCATCAGCATACTATTTATTGCTAACCAATAATTTCCAGGCTGGATTGGTCCTGCTATTTTCTCGGCCTTCTTGATGTTAAAGTTTGACATGGGCTTCCCATTTACAGTAACAACGTTGAGTAGGCTTGGATCACCTGTATGATTAGACCAGGAGCAATCTTGGACGCTTTTCTTGATAGTGTTTTCAACTTCAACTGAGAAATTGTCGGTGGCTGTTGCAACAATCTCAGTCCGAGTGAATAACATAAAATCTTCTTCAACATCTTCAGCACTGTCGCTGTTGATCGCACGGTCCACTACCGAAGCAAAACTCCGCACAGGGAATGTTTCTTCACCGCTGGAACCACTACTACTCCTTATTGCACTGTCCACTGTCCAAGCAAAACTATTTAACGCTGTTCCCAGACTGGCCATGCTTGAAAGTTGAGACGGTGGACACACACTTGCATCAAGTGGGCGAGTAAGCACACACTGAGACACACAACGCGTATGCGAAAGTAAGAGGCAAAGAGAATGCTAACCACTGATTCAACCCTATGTTCCTCTCGCGCCCAAAAAAAGTCTCATGTGAGCGCAGAAATGTTAGTTAGGGTTGTTATATTTAAAAGGTTTAATTAAGTATTTCTTGAAATGGTTCTTTAGAAAAATTAGTGTAATACGGTTCTTTCTGTTAAATTTATTTAAATGGATTAAATAATTTTTATTACAATTAAACTTGTTAATTAGAATAATTTATTTTATTGATATAATTAAACATAATTAACATAATTATACTATTAATTTTAATAAAAGATTATTGATTCACTTCGATCAATTAATCAAAAATATTAAATTACATTAATTTTTATATAACAAAATCAGATTAAAACTAATAAAATTTAAAATGTGGTTTCTTCAGAATTTGTTTACGAATTCAGAAGGCTTACTGGATGAACCTTCAACTCATCTAGCTTCCTTTGAAGCTCAGCTCGATCCTGCTCAAGGTGCTGAACCATGTCTGCACCATCTGCTTCATTGCGATTCCTCCACGATCCCATATATTTACTAGAAAAGCCATTCGAAGGTCCTTCATCAGGATACTTGGAAGTGGAAAATCTCACACTTTCCATCTCAGTTTGTGGCTTAGCATCACTGCGATCCACTAGGCCCTTCTCCAATGAACTTTCCGATTTACCAGAATCTCCAACTCCAACCTTACCGTCATCCGACAAGCTACCACACACATAACCCTTATGCTTCGCTGCAAATTAAAATCAAACGCAACTAAATTTACAAACTAAAAAACTTAACCGTTTCCAATTTCTTTCCCACCACAAAAGATATAGGATCATGATACTCTGCCGCAACTAAGACGCAAACAAAAACTGATTGAAAGTACGGGATCGTTTACTAATAATGAAGTAAAATATGGAACTGCAAATTTCAACCACGATTTCTTCTGATGAGAATGTGTTCATTTTATAAAAAAAATTTGGAAAGCACGTCAAAATCAAAAAGTGAAAACAGAACCAACGTGACCACACAAGAGAGGATGAAAACAACTACCTAGAAGAACCGCACCACAACCACCACATTCATAAATAGAGTAATCGATGGGTTCGTGAAGAAGATTTTGACACTTTGGGCAACGCACAAATCGCACCTTGGCCGAGTCGGACATGGAGAAACGTTGAAAGGCAAAGGGACTCGGCAAACAGTATCAACACCAGCCGAGAAGAATAAATGTTGAAGCACATGAGAAACGAAATGAGAAAAAATCATATAAAAGAGAGTGTTTGTTTCTCCCTAAAGTGCATGCTTGGCTTCTTGGAAACAACAACGTTAGAAAGGGAAGGGTCGAAGGTGGTGATGACGTTAAACAAGCAACGCTTTCTTTCACAAAGTGAAAGCAATAGGCTCAGAGAGATACTCAAAAGAGAAAGAAACTCTTTGTCTCTCTTTTTCTTTCGGCGCTGCAGCTGCTCTGCATCTTCATTTGGGTTTCCTTAGTATTTTTCTAAAAATTCAAGCACCAAAGACATGGAAATAAGGAAGGGGAATTTCTTATTCGACCTCCAACTTTCTTCACACCTCTAATAATTTTTTAAAACTTAAAAATACCCTTTAACTAATTAAGAAAAATTACGCAGATCGCACTCCAAATCTAATTCTGGACGTCAACTTCCAAATATATATATATATATATATATATATATATATATATATATATATATATTTAATTTAAAGTTTTTTTTAATTGTATTTAATTTTTAATTTTATTAACTTTTTAACAAATAATATAAAAAGAAATTTAAATTTAAAAATATAAAAAATATATAATAAAGAAAATACAATTAAATTAAATATTTAAATTTAAATATTATTAAAAAAGTTCAAATAAAATATATTAATTATATAAAATAAAATAATTATAAAAATACATATAAAATAAATAAATTATATATATATATATATATATATATTTATTTATTTATTTTCGAAAGTCTATTTCTGATACATATTTTTTGACATCTGAAAGTCTAAATTCTTCACTTTCGGAAGTAGATATACAAAAGTAAATTTGAGGGTGCAATTTGTGTATATCTTTTTAAATGGTTTAGGGTTGAATAATTTTGGATTTTGAAAAGTTTTTGGAGGTGAAAAGAAATATTAGAGGTGTAGAAAAAAATTCCTAAGGAAAAAGGGGTAATCAATGAAGAAATACACGGGGACAAAATTTACTCTTGGGTCACTCAACTCGAGGCCCATTAGGAATATCATGAAACTGAAATGGTTTAAAGATTATGTAGGATTGGTTAATGATGGCTGCAATATCTTTGTTTCAGAAGAATAATGTTGTTAGAAGGTTTACTAGATGTCTCATCAGGAATGATTGAGCTTTCAGTATATAATATATAATATATAAATATATAAATACAGTAATAAAACAGGAATAAAATTTATATCAAATAAATAAATGGACTCACAAGTATGTTATTTTTTATAATATTTTCTCGTCCCCGTCTTATTATTTAGATGATACTTACATTTGGATTGGGATGAAATTTATTACTGTTTTTATTCAATTTTATTATATATTTTTGTATTTTATTTTTAAACTAATAAAAAAGTGACGTTTATTAGGAATTACAAAATTTTATGAGTTCATCCTGTTTAATAAACTTTTTCATGATTTTATACTTTTTAATACATTTTGAACCATTAAAGATAATGTTTTAAAAATAATATATCAGAGAGCATATACAGCATAATAAAAAAAATCATAGTAAGTAATTAAATTTAACTATCGTGATCAAATATAAATAAAAATATGAACTTTTTTACTTTAAATTTTTTTTACTTTTAAAAATTTGAAAATTGATATATCTTATTCATGCAACATCAGCTAATTCTTGCGGTATCAATATATATTGAAAACCTTGAATCAATGTTTCAACATGAAAAGGGAAAGTCACTGAAAGTAATTTCAATTTGAATGCAGATAAATGAATACTTATTTAACGTGATCCTACCAAACATGAATTTATTTGTTGAAGATTGTTCATTTTTTTTTTCCAAAAAAATAAGTGTATTTTAAATAAAAATTAGTAGTAAATTTTTTTTTTTCATAAATTAAGGGATTAGTTTTTCAAAAGAGTTAAAGACCACTGAAAACAAAGTGTAGCAAAAAGGCTATAACGTCATGGATATATTTATGTGTTCAACTAAGTGAGTGGCTAGAAGTAGCCTATCTGAATTAAAGAAGGTGCTACGGAAAGTATTTAGTGTGTGTGCAGTTATGATTAGTTGACTCTACCTGTGACATGCATCAACATAAATACAACAATCAAAATTTGCTTTCAGCTTTTAATATGTTTCAACCACGTTTCTGTCTGTAATGTGTGTTAGTGTTAGGTTTGGATGAGTTTTTTCTCCATTCAAACCCTACTTTTTCTAAATGCATAACAACAAACACCTGGTATTCAACTCCATCGTAAGCTGATTTCTTTTTCGATTTCACTATAGATGATTGGAGTAAAATGTCAGAAAGCATGTGGGTCCGCTTCATGTTAATTAACTAAGAAATTGTACAAACTTCAGCTATTAACGATTCCACAGTGTGACGTCAAGTAATATTAACCGTACTTACCTTAATGACCAAGTAACACGCAAGGTTATTTGGTGGGAATGAAGAAAGAGTCATGGCCAAATATTATAATCATATACAATATATTACAGATAAAAAATGGAGATATATGCATAGGCAGAATATGACTTTTACCTATAGCCCGAAACAATGTGATACTAAGTCAATAATTCTTGTTTAGTTTTCTTCCATTATAAATAGTAAGATTTTTGTTACATCTAATCAAAATTCTTGCACACAAGATAGAAGAATGCACAGTAGTCTTGTTCCAGATCATAAAAAAAAATATAACATTTCCGTGATTCAATTAGAAACGCATAACTACAAGCTGACCAAGGAATAAATTTCAATTTTTTTTACATCAAATTCTACACTACATGACTTTCCGCACAATTACTTTTACTTTTCCTAAGACTGCCTGATATCAAGCGTAGAACTTCTAATGCAGTTTTTTTTTTTTGGTTACCTATAAGCATTTTAAAAAAAATTACAATTATATATGTAATATAAATTCATGTCAAAGACAAACCCCTTGAACTTGTCTTGCAATGGAAAATTTTCATTAATCTTGCAAATATCTCCAGCTTGTTCCATTAGCACGTTCCAAATAATGTTTTCCGAATCAAATGGATGAAAAAAGATTCATCTTCTCCAACCTGTGGTAAAATATTTCTTTCTACGTTTTGATTATGTAGAAGCTCTAGGTGCTTTCATGCCAAATCCATGCTTCACTTTCTCCACTCTGTCACATTGTCAGAAAAGCACAGGTTGAAAATCAGCCAAAGCAAAATGCTCCTCTTCAAGATAAATAAAATTTAATGGAATATGAACAAATTTATAAAAAGTTAAATGCTGGAATCATAGTGGGAAATGAAGTAAACACAATCATGTGGACTTAAGTTCAGACAATGTACGGAGAAAGAAAGAATAATCAATCTGGGGAATAAAAATGATATAGTCTTCAATCCGAAGCTTCAAACACGACCATAAAATTAGAAGTAAACCATCCGCACGTTTGCTTGCCTGTTGTCCACGTGAATTTGTACGTCTCTACAGAAGCTATCAGGCTTTAAATTCAGCATCTTTTAAACCTTTGACTTGATATTTTACATTTCAGATGTTGTTTCTAAATATTCTATGTCAGGCTAACATTTGATAGATATAAATTTAGTACATGGTCATTTGCAAGTAGAAGATATATACTCAATAGAGGTGTAATGGCTCGGGTTGAGTTGAATTGAGTTTAGTCTAATTTTCAATCCAATCCAAATAAAAGAAAGGAGTATTACTGTCAGAGAATTGGGTGCGACCCGCTTACATCCCTCCTCAATGAGAAAAAATAAAACATGACAACATCATAAGTGTACCCTAGATCACTAGTAATAGAGATTACCCATCTTTTCAGCTGTTTTATTTTCTTCATTTTCACCAAAAAAAATTGATAAATAAAATAGTGAAAATTGAAGACAGAAAAAAATTTAGTATATTATATCCCTTTCACATAACAACAAAATGATTCACAAACTATCAGCTGCAGCTTGCTGCAAAAACCATGCCTCTCACCCATGGTAAACCTATAATGATTGGCAAGATTCTGATTGTTTTATTTCTAACCTAAAAACCATCTTGAAATTGCCAAGTGAAAATGTGTATCTTGGAAACCTGTTTCCAATCTAGGGCTCAAGATCACAGGCAATTGTGAAAATTAGAGTTGCTAGTAAAAAAATGATGAAAATGGTGTTTTAGCAAATCAGTAAAAACATATCATCTCTGTGTATAAAGTAGGAAAAAGAGTGAACTTAAACAAAAAAGGAAGACTAGTATTAAAGATTAGGAACAGAACAGCACTTACGTTGGTGCCAGTTTGCCAAGGCTGTCCAGCTCTTCACCTGTGTCTTCATCCAGGACTCTCCCAGAAATTTCAATGATATATGATCTATCTCTATCTGTGGGAAGTCCTCTCCCTGCTAGCAAATCCAAGTCTTTCGGGTGAAGTTCCCTACCGTTCACAAAAACACCAGTACCCCCACCAGAACATTTTTCTGGCAAGGGATGATTGAACTCGTCTATAAATGGCTGCAGGAGCAATCACTTCATTTAGTTAATATGATTAGCTTATGTCTCCAAGCATACAACAAACAGGTTGTGATAGAATGGTATAACTTACAGGAATTATTCCAAGACAAGGCCCTCCCAAGACACCCCAAAATCCAGCCCGAAAATCATACCTGTACATAAGAAAATCTATTAGTGCACTATAAGCAATCAGCAGAAAAATTATGGTTAGTTCAAAAGCGCATAATAGCACAACTACAAATGTAATTCTGTAAAGGGAATGTAGACATGAAACTCAGTTTTATTTGGTCAATGGACATTTACTGCAGCCAATTGCAATTTAACTGAATCCACAAACAACAAAAGGAGTTGATTGGAGATCTCAGATATAAATCAATCTAAAAGAGCATCAGGTATAAATAATATGGAAGGTTACAACTGACGTAAAGCATACTAACCAATAATTTCCAGGCTGGATTGTTCCTGCTAGCTTTTCAGCCTTCTTGACAACACGATCAGATAATGGCTGCCCGTTTACAGTAACGTTGGTTTTACTACGATCATCTGTATGATTAGACCGTGAGAAATCTCGGAAGCTTTTTTTGATAATGTTTGCAAAAAATGAATCACCCCCTTTGTTGGATTTATGATTATCGTGTTCTCGACTAGCATATCCAGAATCCTGGGAAACACCTGTGTTTGAATAATCATGGACATCCATCTCGGTAGCAAGTGCGGCCTCTTTCAATGAATTTTGACGAGATGACATCTTGTCCACTTTTGTCTTCTCTTGCTCTGAGCGACTGCTTTGGTTTCCTTTTCCAAACCGATTTACAGCATGGTTATTATTGGAGTAATCAAAATACTCCTGTAGAGGCGAACCCGCAGGAGGAGATAAAGAATCTGTAGTTGGCCGATGAATGGACTTAGTGGCCTCCCTTGGATCAATCATTGCTTCCGGACTATGTTCATCTTCAGAGGTACTGAGAGATGAAGAACGAAAACTTGGTATCTCCAGGGACTTGTTAGAGTTCAAAGCACCCATAGAGAGAGGTTCCCTGTCTACAGAATGAAAATCATAACCAGAATAATCATCAGATGAAAAGTTAGCACCAGTCCTGTTGGCATGAACTCGGGAATGTGACATACGGCTACTCCCAACCTCATTAGAGCTGTTATCACCTCTAGAGGGAACTCCCTTTGTTTCTAAATTAGGAGAAATAATCAGCTTATTATTGATGACAGAAAAGCTTATTTCTGAGGAACAAGCCCCACATTGAACTTTCTGCCGACGATTTTTCACTAGAACCAATGCCTTTTTAGGCAGTAACAGCAACTCAGAACAATTATGACATGAGATGAAGGGCGAACCACCAGCTACAGGATAGCAACGCTGGCTACTAGTAGCTAACATTACTTTGCGGGGACGAGTTCGAACAAAACTACCCATCTCAGAGTTGAAATCACTACCCCATCTTGCATGTAATTGGTTTTCACGATAAGTCGCAGGAGGAATGGCTGTTCTGGAATTATGAACTTGCGGACCAAATGCCCCTGGGATGTCATGATGGTATAACATAGGATCATTTGGAATATCAGGGAATCTGCTGTTAATGAATGAAGCAGGTGGTGCTGGCACCGAACCTCTTCTTTTGTTATCATAACAGTGAAAACATGAGCAAGAAGGTGGATGAAGCATTGCATTATTATGTGAGTATAGTTCATAAGAATCTGGATTAGTATCAACATACCGTCCAGGATAGTAGGGATGTAATGGTTGTTTTGGGAACTGGTGTGGACCTCTCCTCAGCATTTGGGATGCAAAAGGATCCCCATATCGATTTGGATTATGCATTGAAGGAGGGAAGTTGGGCATAGCCATGTCATGACTACTTGGATAAGGGTACGAATCATGATGATGATAGTTGAAATGAGTGGAGCCTGCCACATGCTTATCAGTGCCATAAAATTGCCTTGAAGTTCTGTTCAACCCAGATGATCCATCTGAAAACCAAGGATCGGAGCCACCATAGGGATGAGGATCCGGAGGAATCGTCCTTTCATCAGGAATAATCTTTTCCTTTTGGTTGCTTACCAATTCAGAAGACTTACTGAGGTGGACCTTCAACTCATCTAGCTTCCTTAGAAGCTCAGCTCGATCCTGCTCAAGGTGCTGAACCATGTCTGCACCATCTGCTTCATTGCGATGCCTCCACGATCCCATATATTTACTAGAAAAGCCATTCGAAGGTCCTTCATCAGGATACTTGGAAGTGGAAAATCTCACACTTTCCATCTCAGTTCGTGGCTTTCTCCAAAACTCCTCCATCTCAGTTCTCTCTCCATTCTGCCAATTAGAAATTCTCCCGGAGAATTTAGACCCATTCTCACGACTAATTCGAGACTTGTGTGGTTCTTCCTGTTCTCTTCCTATTGATTTACCCGCTTCATCTTTACCACCATTGACATCAACATCATCATCAAATACCCCTTTCTCAATAATACCCTCTGGTTGATTCAGAAATTTCTCCTCCATGTTATCTACTTTATCCACATCCCTTTGAATTTCGTCCCCTGAAGGACCACTACTGGACTTAGCATCAACGTCCGAAGCATCACTGCGATCCACTAAGCCCTTCTCCAATGAACTTTCCGATTTACCAGAATCTCCTCCAACTCCAACCTTCCCGTCATCCGACAAGCTACCACTCACATAACCCTTATGCTTCGCTGCAAATTAAAACCAAACGCAACTAAAATTAGAAACTAAAAAGCCTAACCCGTTTCCAATTTCTTTCCCACTACAAAATACAGGATCATGCTACTCTGCCGCATGTAAGACGCAAACAAAAACTGATTGAAAGTACGAGATCGTTCACAAACAATGAAGTAAAATATGAAACTGCAAATTTCAACCACAATTTTGTCTAATGAGAATGTCTTAATTTTATTAAAGAAATTCGGAAGCACGTCAAAATCAAAAGTGAAAACAAAACCAATGTGACAACACAAGAGAGGGGGGGAAAAGCTACCTCGAAGAACCGCACCACAACCACCACATTGATAAACAGAGTAATCGGCGAGTTCGGGAAGAAGATTTTGACACTTTGGGCAACGCACCAATCGCACCTTGGCCGAGTCCGACATGAAGAAACGTTGAAGGAAAAGGGACTAGGCAAACAGTATCAACCCCAGCCGAGAAGAATAAACGTTGAAGCACATGAGAAACGAAATGGGGAGAAAGCATATAAAAGAGAGTGTTTGTTTCTCCCTAAAGTGAATGCTTGGCTTCTTGGAAACAACAACGTTAGAAAGGGAAGGGTCGAAGGTGGTGATGTCGTTAAACAAACAACGCTTTCTTTCACAAAGTGAAAGCAATAGGTTCAGAGGGTGTGTGAGAGAGAGAAATAGAGAGGACTCAAAAGAGAAAGAGAAACTCTTTTTCTCGCTTTTTCTTTTGGCGCTGCAGCTGCTGCTGCATCTTCTTTTGGGTTTTCTTAGTATTTTTCTAAGAATCCAAGCACCAAAGACAAGGAAAAAAAAAAAAGGAAGAAGGGGTAATTAATTAAGAATCACAGCGGGGACAAAATTTCCTCTGGGAATCTAAGAATCTGGGGAGGTTAAACTCTGAAAGCTGAAATTATCATGAAAAATTACTGAAACATCCTGATTTAATTTGAGTGTTTGGGCTTCAAAGAGAAAGAGTGAGGGATTAAAATAGTGTACGAGAAAAACACGGGATCATTTTCCAAGGTTGTAGTGTACTGGTTCTATGCCAACGAGGAGAAACGACCAAATAATTGTGTCCAAAAACCGAAATGAGTAGGCACGAAACGACGTCGTAGGAGGAATCCCCTTCGGCGAGTTGCCTAATTTGTGCATAGGGAAGCGAGAATAGTAGAAGAAGTAGCAGTGGTTTGAGACAGAAACTAAAATCTAAAACCGCAACTTAGTGGGTTAGAATCGAAGTGTGAGGTAAAAATTTATGACGTTTTTCTCTTCTTCTCTGCTCTCTGCTCTGATTCATGCACCAATCACCTATCAATAGGGGCATTTTTTTTCATTTATTAGATTCTTACAAAATTCTACTGCAAATTTACCTTTTTTCTTTCAATTACCATTTCATAATATCCAAAATATTCAAACTTTTCTGTCAGAACCTGTCAAAACACTTAGCTTCTTAAAATTGCATCTAATCACATATTTAAGAAATAATAATGATATATGTTTTTCGCAATTAGTGTGAATTAGTTTGGGTTTAATATTTTGAAAATCTTTTGTTATAAGTAAGATGTTTAATTGAAACATAAATTAGACCATTTAATAAAATAATAATAAAAATAGTAGTAAGGTTGTGATATAAAATTACTCCACAATAAATATTTTTATTTATTTAGATAAATGTTGAACTCACATTTCCTTATTCGTTGTGTCAATACAAGAATGCATGCAAATGTAATTTGTATCATTTCAAATTATTGCAGTTGTTGTTGTTGATCATTACCAACATCTCAGACTCACACACCATTGGAGATGCTCAAGAATTGTTTGACAAAATGTGTTATATGGTCGTAATTTGATTATTATTAACACGTGTTTTTCTTATACCAGTTTTTGCTTAAAAGGTATTTGACAAACTGTCTGAGAGAAAAATTGCATCTAGGGTTCCCACTATGAATGTGTTTTGATTTGTACCCTTTCACACCGTTCACACGCATAAACCTATTCTGGGCAAGGCCCAATAAACCTTAGAATGCGAAAATTATGTTAATGGCAAAGTATAATTAAATTTTAATCAGTAACAGTTTTGGCCATTGCCCTAATTGTCTATCTTTCTAATTTGTGGCATGGTTAAGATCAATCTAAACCAAAGATTGGTCCAATATTCCACAAAGTTCACGAATTGTCATGTATGTACACGTGATACTCATAACTATTTTTTCCATCAATGATTAACATTATTTATAGTATCCTTGTAAGTAAATTACTTGTTTTAGAGAAGTTTAATTTTATTTTGTTTGGAAGTAAGTTTTAGGAATAATATTTTATTTTATCTAGCTATCATGACCAAATGCTAGAAATCCAAATTCACGGATATTATAAAATGAATTAATTAACATAAAAAGTGTTCCCATGTTTTTGTGCACAGCTTTCACGAAAAAAACTGAAACAAAAAAATGGTAGACATGAAAATTTTATCTTTTTCTTTTGTTATGTATCTTTCAAAACTAAAATGAGAGAGAAATCCATGGGTGTCAACACAAACATATACTGGTATAACTATGATGTCAACATCGCAGTTTGGTCCACCACATCACCTAAAGATGTTGGAGTCATCCATTATTACTGCCATTGTTGTCTCATTGTCATGACCTTCAAAGTTATGCTCACTCCATTCATAAGTAATTCTCTAATATATTTTATCACCACTATTTATCATTATAAAAGTTAAAATAAGTTTTGTAAATTAATTTTATATCTGAAAATCAGAAATAAAAATACTTCCTAGTGTAGTCGTGTGAACATAAACATACACATTACACGCTAAACTACGTTAAATTTGTTTGTGTCGTTTATTTTTCTTTCTTTATTCTTTCCTTTATTGTCTTGTTCCTAACATCTCTTATCGATAATAAAGTACACTTTATACAATCATGTAATAATTTAGAATTTTAAACTAAAATAAACAAAATCTTTCCTCTGCTTGGTAAACAATACAGCTCGTGAAAGAAATTCATAAAAGATGTGCATTTTTAGTAAAAAAAGCTCTTATTTTTATGATATGTTGAGTGTGGGATGGGAGAAAAGAAAGAGAAACTGAAAAGCAAAGTTATGTGTAAAAGAGAAATTTGGAGAGAGCATAGATTATCACAATTGAGAAGCGTTTACCAGAATGAAAGTTATACACAAAAAACAACTCACTGACACCAACAACAACATTTCCTTTCTTTATCACTATGGGAATTTGCACACCAAGCTTGCACCCACTATTCTGAAATTAGAACAATTCATAATTATTATAAATCAGTTTATAATATTTTTACATATTTTATTTATTATTTTAAATATAAATACTATACGCAAATTAAAATGTTAGGTTCTGAAAAAATTGTCATAGTTTGTGTTTGAGCCAACTAGTTTTTAAGATAGAGAACTAGGTGAAATTGGTTAGTGAAGGTGAGAATAATGACATCATTAACAATTATAGATAAGAGAAAAAAATTAATTAATGCTATAGTTGTAATGAATTATAGAAAAAGGAAAAGAGTAAGGACAGTTGCAAGTGGGTGCAAAAATACAAGTATTAAAGAACAAAGATAAAAGAAATAGCAGTGAACTTTTTCGGAAGATGGCAGTGGATGTATTATCACAATTCATGCAAAATATGATCGCATGAAAATTATATTTTGTGTACTCAAGATTGATGGAGCCACTTCAAGAAATAATAAAGAAAAAAACATGATCGGATCCTACATCAACAACATAAATAAATTTGTGTGTATAAATGAAGGAAAATTCTGCATTTTGAATTAGTATTTTTAATGGATTAAATCATACCCACAAAATTCTATTATATATCATTAAATGTAAAATTGAAATAAGTTAACACTACAATTAATCTCATATTATAATTTGCAAACATAATATGTTGGTAATAACAAAAAATTGTTAGTAATTTCAATTTATTAAGAGTAAAAAAATCTGAGTAAAATGATATAGTTAATAAATTTTATTCATGAATAAGAAAATCTATTGATAATTCCTGCCCATGCAAAATTTATTAATAAATATCGCGATTTGATTTTTTTTTTCATCATTTTTCTGTTTCTCCTCTTTTTTTTCTTCATTTTTTTCCTTCCTTTTTTTCTTCTCGATTTGACCATACAAAATTTATAAATATAAATAACACATTTTTTAATGATTCACAAGATTAACAAAGTTAAAGAACATTCTTTAAATTATATAAACTAAAAAAACATTTTAAACTTGAGAAATGGAATTAATTAATTTCAACAAGTTAAAAGATTGAAACATATTAAAATTGCGTTGTTTTGATGTTTAACTTAAAACTAATAAAACAATGACGGGTCTGGATTTTGTTGACAAAGTTAGTAAAATTTGGATCTGATTAGATGGAAGTTAGAAGCTGGTTTTGGCAGTGAAGTTAATGTTATATGTATAATTAATATTATATACAAACCTTGTCCATGTGATTAACGCACTCCATAATACAAAGTCGCTAACAAAATTAGTTGAATTGTTCTTAGTAATCATGATTTAGATTTTATATCAGTTTTTTCATTGTGCGTCTATAATATACTAATTATTATTAATTTTTATATTTTAAAATATATTAAAAAATATATATTTAAATTATCAACATAATATATTTTTAATATTTAATAGAAAATAATACTAAAAAAATTAATAAAAAAATTGAACTCATCGTAGCATAATAACAAACCTACCAAACATAAAATAGTTGTGGTTCTAAAATAAAACTTATTTGATTGTTTCTTTTACTATGTTTTATGGTGGTTACATCTTCGATGAAAGAAAGTCAACGGCTTAATTGATTAACTAAAATGCTTTATTGACATATATGCTTTGTATTAAGATATAGTTTTCTTTGTATTTTAAAAGAAACAAATTCAGTTTTAACATAAGTTAATTTGTAAAAAAAGATCAAGCTCCAAAATGTTATTTTTTCAATATAAAATGTAAAAGAATTATAGATAATTTTTCTTCTTAATTTTTTTTTTTTTGTTGTGTAAAAGTGTGTTACTTGGATACCTCGGTTGGTTAAGCTTTTTCAATCCTGAATACGATAATATAAAGAATTTTGAGGTAGAACTATTCTTTAATTTTTTTATTATTTTATTCATTGGAGAAAGATTCAAAAGCTTTAAGAAGAGGCAAAATATGGAAGGTGACCAAATGTTAATACAGGAGCCAATCACACTTCAACATTTCCAGAGGTCAACATTGTCACTCTGATTTTTCAAATATATATATCAAATTAAAAACCAAGTGGGAAAGACAATTGTTTTTGTTACAATTAAATTAATAAGAAGTATTATTAAATTCTACTGATAAACTAGTTTCATTAAAATATGTGATTGCTTATTTTAAATTTAAATTAAAAACTTAGTCAAGAAAGTTGAATATTAATTTATTCAAATAAGTAAAGTGTTGATAAGAAAGAAAAAACACACACCAATCTTAAGAGAATATAGCAGACATGAGATACAGTATATATTCATTATTGAAAAAGTCACGTATGTTTAATAACTTAAAATTCTCATAAAATTTAGATGGTTTTAAATAATACATTTGCCTATTTTATAACAATAAATTTGTTTATAAAATTTGCATTTCCTTAATGCTTAGTTTACAAATAAAAACTGTTGTAAAATTATGTAAAAGTACACAAAAACGGCATTCATTAGAGTGTATTGAATAAACATATATTTTGCAAAGTTTCAACCCACATTCTGTATATTGGTTTTATATGATTCCTGCTTCATTGGAAATTCTACTTTTATAATATATTCTTTTAGTCCTCAATAAAAGAAAGATACGAACAATATCTTATATGATATATAGAAACATAACAATTTAAAAAAAAAAAAAAAAAAAACTCATGCAGTTCTTTTTCTATACTTCGTTTTCACTTTTGTTTATGGATTTTTAATCTCGTAATATTTTTTAAATATATTTTGTATAGTAGGGGTCTTAATTTAGAGTTTTCATAAAATCTTTACTTTGAAAAAAATCATTTTATTGTTATGAAAGTATCTTATTATATTCTCGTAACAAAAAGAGAAAACTTAAATTATTTATTTATAATTGAAATGAAAATTTAATCTTATATTATACCATGAGATATAAAATTTGGATGATGTATTGGATCAATGACAAACAAGAAAGTTGTCAAATCTATAACAATATAACAATATATAAAGAGATTTTCTCTTTTGTGTTCATATTTCAAAATTTCAGTTTTATTTTTTAAAATATAATTATTTATTAAATTTTTGAAAATTAATTGCTATTTTAGAAGTTTTTTATAAAACGGTCTATCTCTGTTTCTTCTATTTTTTTTTCTTACTATCAATAGTTATTCTCTCATATTTCTCATATATTTCATTTTATTTATAATAAATACAATTTTATTTTATACATTAACTTAATAAAATTACAATATTATTACCTACTAATATAATATCACGCATGTTTTTACCCCAGTAGAAAATAAAGAAAATGTTTAACTTTTATAATTTAGAACATACATAGCCATCAATTCTTTAATAAATAGAGTAACATTCTATTTTCGAATATCTATACTCCAATTCATTGAGTTGAGTTCTTTGTGCTCCTTTGACTAAAAGCTCAAAAAGAAATTGAATGTAGCTAATGCATTTCTATCTATAAACTTGCAAAGGAACAAAAAACCATTAAATTAAGTCATAAGATTTTTGTTTTCTAGTAAACTCACATGACCCACTTTCATTTTTTTTAGAGTTTTAAATTTTATCCTTGTAAAGAGAAAATTTCTTTTTGAAGGAAGAAGTTCAATCTATATGAAATAAATCCTCTGGATTTGAAATTTTGTTGGAATGAAAAAAGCAATTTGCTTTTGGTCTAAAAAAGGAACTAAAAGTGTCAACATGCTTTCGTGTTACGACCCACACAAACATTTGTTTTATCATTCACCTATATCCATTCGGGCTTTCTCTATCACGGGCTCTTGACAAAAACCTAATATGTTCAAAGCTTATATTGGGCTTTATCCTTTTGCACCCCCATAAATTCTAACTGCACTCTAATTTCTAAAATTCTTTTTTGTAAAAGTGACTTCCACGTACCTTTTCAGAATTTTCAAACTAGGATTTATATTTTGGAAAAGATAGTGGTCCACTCAGAAGTAGGGAGTGAGTTGGAGAAGGACAAGATGCACTTCATCCAACTATTCAAATTGTGGCTTCCACTTCCACATGCCAAATTCCCCATTTTTTTTCTTTCTAATAAAATTGTATCTTATAAGGACCACTTATCTATACACGTAATAATTTTAAAATTTGTCAATTCAATACATTTGATGCAAAATTGCAATAGTACAGTCAATTTGTCTATCATCTCATGGCTTATTAGGAAAGTTGAAATAAGACGCTTGAAAATATCTTACGTATCACTATCAAAAATTATTTAAATTATAAATCGATTTCTAAATATAAAAAAAAACTTTAATTAAGGAGTTGTTATCTAACTATATTTTTTGTCGTTATCTAATAGTTTGTGTAGATATGAAGCGCCGAATTATGTGTTTAATTTATTATTAGAAGTCACCGAATGAGTAATCTTTTATGTTTCCTTGAGGAAAACCAGAAGGAGTTGCGAGAAGGTACTTACATGGAATAACCGAAAAACAATTATAGAATATTGATTGTAACATCAGGTGACTGTGCTATTTGTTCATCTCAACATCATATCAATCGACATGACAAAAATAAAACAAGTCATTTACATGATGATTGCCATCCTTAAAATTGCTATAATTATACAATCAACTCAATTTGTCTTTTCCTTCAATTTTTCAGTTCTTTTAATCTTTTTTTAAATAAATTTGTTTGCAACGGTAAATATTTCATGTAATCTAACCAAACAAAAAAAAAAACTCAAAGGAAGCTTATCTAAATGATGAAAAGCAAAAACACAAATCTCGTGTCTCTCGCTTTCTGTGTCTCATGTCCCACTAATAAAACATCGACACGTGTATTACAAAATAATTTTAAATTTTGAAAAAAAAAACATGTTGATTACACAATAAATAATAAAGTAGAAACGTGTATTAATTATAATTAACTAATTTGTCAGTGACGTTTGAATTTTATACTGAGTATGAGTCACCTCCACACTATCTTAACTTGTTTGTATTTTCTATTTTTATTTGAGTTTTGTGGATAAAGAACCCACCTTTCGAGCATAGAATGGTAGAATAGAAGCATTATGAAACTTGTTGGCCACTATCGTTTGTGATGGAGAAAAGAATCGCCGAGTGTTACCGAGATATTTATTAGTGCATGGTTTGTCTCTTGAGCCCGAAAACCACACCACATGTATGTCTCACCAAGCTTATGTTGTCTCCACGCTTTTTATCCTCCAATCTTTAGGGCAAGATATATTACGCAACTTGGGTACTCGCATATCTCTAATCGACAACTTTTGAACAAAGTGTTATAGTAAGGTTTAAGCAATTTAAGTATATGCAAATTGTGGTCGGAGAACAATTCTTAATGTAAAGTCAATTACACTTATAATTTATTTACTTGAAAAAAAAATATTAAATTACTTAAAAAATCTTGAACTATTTTTATGAACACCAAGACCAAAATATTTACAAGATATTCAGCCTCACGCCGACACTCATGGCCCTTAGCTTTTGAAGTTCTTACTACCGACATGACATGGGGTTATATCTATCAATGATTGTGGGAGTGGCCGTCAAGGTGATTTATTTAAAGAAAAAATGAATAAACCTTTTAACACCTTTATATTAATTTATCACTTGATATATAAATTTAGAGAAACAAAACATAAATATTTAATGTCTTTAATTATCATGCTTTATATAGAAGGTGCCACTGTACACTGTCAACCGTTTTCTGGATGTGACAGTGACTAGATATTGGAGAGATGACGAGGAAGATAACGAGGTTGACAGAGAGAGAGAGGATGAAACGACAAAAAGGATAAGGATTGAGAAAATGGCCAAAATTCAAGGCACGAAACAGAGGTAGAGAGTTACACAATGTGGTAAAACTAAGCCAACTTTGTTTGCAGTTTGTTATTCCTAGCACAAAAGTTTCAGAAAGCAGTACTGAGATAGTTATTCACAACATTTTCACTCAAGATTTGCAGCACCATGGCGTTTGTAGGACCAACACATCTGGGTGTCTTGTACTGACTAACAGCGGTTCCTAGTCCTAGGTAATGATCAAGAATCTTCTGGAATGTTCCTCTCCGAACAACCCGCAGTTCGAGGGCTCCGATGCAGTTCACTTTGCGAGAACTGGTGTAGCCTGCATCAACAAAAGACTTGTCCAAACAGTTACAGCATTCGTGGAGGAGTTCTTCACTTGCTTCCCCACTGATTTCCCAGAAGATCACGTAGTGTCCCGGTTCTTTCGATACATCAACGTGGCTACTGAAATCAACAACTTCTAATTTTTCTTCTGCTAACAGCTTTGCAGCTTCTTCCACAGCTACCTGTAAATCCTTCTCGGTGTTCTTGTCGATGTTAATGTTTAGCAGAAGACTGCTACGCCGAATAAACTTCAGTTCTGGAGTTGAATTGTGGAATCCCATAACCTTCACCACATCCCCCAATCTATACCGGTACAATCCTGTAATTTTTTCAAATGATTAGATATTCATGCTGTTCACATGTCTGAAAACAAAACATGTTTTTACCAATACTGTGTGTGCTCTGTGTGTGCACATTTAATTTGAATTATACTATATCTATGTATATAATAAACTTGTGAATAGGTTCATGAAATCATGAGTGTGATATATGCCTAGGTTACATAAACAAATTTCCAAATAAAATAATATTTACGTTTTATCAATGTCGAAAACAACCACTCTTATCCATGTTTCTAATTGTGTTTTAAAAAAGAATACGAGGCATGCAGCAAAATTAACTAACACAATCAAGATAATGTCGAATCATGCAATCTAATTCCATGAAATGAGCGCATGTAAATCCACAAATAGTTGTCAAAACTAATTGACTGGGTCGAACTTGCAACTTGCAGGATTATATATAATTGCTGCATGTCATATATTTTATTCTGATTAGGTGTATATATGATGTAACTCTACAAGCATCAGGAAGAAATTTCTCCAAGTTGGTCCCATGAAAGATCATGTCACCAAGCATACAAAGCACCACTTCATTTTCTTAGTCCCTATCACATAAAAATAATAGAAATATTTACGTTTGTTTTATGCTATGCACATAACCAAAAAATTGGAGTGAGGGGGCTGCATACGAGAAAGGACCAAACCCTCACCATCGTGCACTAGGCCAACATATGCAGCACTGAGACAGTGAGCTGTACAAAACCATCATAGTATTTTAACGTTATTAAAAAAAATCTGTCGGTTGATGTCATTAGTTACTTATTAGCTCGCCCACAACAGTACACATGGAACATATATTTTGTAATGCAACATTAACTCTTGAAAGAAGGAAGTAGGTGGTAGTGTTCATTCACTTCTCACTCCCATTCATGAATGCCATGCATGAACTAAAGTCAAATTAATGAAACAATAATTGAGTACCTGCTGGATTGGTCATAACAACTTCATACTCTTCACCAACCTTGACTTGAGTGAGGCTCACGGGCTGAGGATCAATACAAAGGAAATCTGGTTCACCACTGGTGTTGTCAAGCTCTGAGAGAGGAATGAATTCGAAGTAACCAATGTGAGGAAGAACAGCATATGTGGCACACTCAGGGGGGTGTTGTGGGTTCACATTTGCTGCAATCCATCCCTCAGAAGATCCATAGTCAGCAGTCAACAAAGGCAACTCCCCTGCATAGTGCCTCAGCTTTTTCAAATAAGGCTCCATTGACCCAGTCATGATGCCATAAACATACTTAGCATTGGGAAAAACCTCTGGTATCAACCCGTACCAGTTGCTCAACCCCGTACACTTTTTGTGGATCAAGTTCGCTAATTTCGGGTTTGGCTTCAGCAGTTTAGACATAGCTGTTCGAATGGAAGGTACCGTGACCCTGCTGCTCAGAACCCCTTCTCTGATATCATTACACAGCTCTTCCCACACTAGTTCAAAGGTTCTAAAAGCATGAACGATACTGTGAGCGAATGTAGAAGACACAAATTGAACCTCGTCCCGGAATATCAGACCACACAACAGATGACAGTACAATGATTGGAAAAAATCAGGACCAAATATCACTTCGTCTGGGCTGCAGCATTGGGATTGCATTGCCCTCATTGCACACTTATAACCAGCATTGCTGAACACATTGCTTGTAGCAGTTCTAGCCGCCAGACCCCCCTTTGTTTTGAACTGTTTGCTTCCGTATATAAAGCTCAAAGCCTTCCCATTTTTTATGGGAAACTCTCTGCAGGAATGCAATTGTGTGAGAAGACAGAATATACCAAGATTCAGTTTGGACAAACAAAAAAGGAATTCAGTTAAAATCGCCAACAATGTAAAGATTTGAACACCACTGTCCAATCCAATCATTAATAGTCAAAAAGAGAATTAGAATGTTCCAATAAAACTGTTTTACAGTATCATTTACTCTCAGCTTGACATACATGATTAAGGTTTATTACTTTTTATAACAACTAGTTTAAATGTAGTTTAAAATTATATTTAATCAGCTCATAACGCAAAAATTAATACTAACAAGGGGTGAGAAATGGGGTGAAATACCTGTTTCTAAAGGCAAAAGAGGTCTGGTATATCTGCATTGTGGTTTCATACAATTCATCGTTCCAGGGTACATATTTTGGCTTCCCCTGAGTGGTGCCAGAACTGCAAGAATTCCATTTAGAAACTTCGCGCAACAGTTCAAACTCAAAAAAACAGAGAGAAAGAAAAAAAAAATGCACCTTAAAGACATGGTTGTGATGGGCTTGCCAGTGAGAATAGGAGAAGCATCGCCATCGATAATTCTGTATATGTAAGGTTCCAATTCTTTGTGGGTAACCATTGGAACACAGGCCTTGAAACTCTCTGGGTCAGTTCTTCCATTGAGACCTAAACTCTGCAAATACTCAGCTGACGCGTTATCTTCCAAAATCTTTTTCAGAGTTTCCCTCTGAACCCTTTCCGCGTCCTTCGACAGTAACTCAAATTCTTCTATAACTTTGTCCATATTAAACTCCTCCACTCTCTCAAACATTCTCGCGCTACAAGAAAGACACAGAAAAGAGATCAGTGTTGAGTTCTAAGTTCTCAATTTTAGCAATAATCTCTGTAAAATTTGCCCCAGCATTTGAATGGGATGGGGACGAAAACCCAAACTCAATCCAGACAGTGGTAACGCAGAAAAGGACAAACAGTATTATTCATGGGTAGAAAATTCGGACAAGGCCAAACAAAAATCTAATCCATGTTTCCTTTTAATTGCGTATGTTTTTTTTTTTAACACGTACATTGAATCTTCTCAGAAACAAAAAAACAATGGGAAATCTTCAAATTGTAAGAAATGACAAATTGACGATAAAAACGGTGAAAACGAAAACCAAAGAAATAAGAATGAAAACTCCGAGACTTTATATTCCGTTTTTCTATGCACACTGTTGCGCCAGTCACAAAGGTCAACTCTGCATTTGGATAGAACAATCTAACAGTCTCTCGCACGATAAATCTTCAAAAACCAAATCAAAAAATTCATATGAAGCAAACAGCAAGAAATTTCAACTGTTAATAAAAAAAAAAAGTAAAAATGGTTAAAAAGAGTTACTGACAAAGAAGTTTCAAATTACACTGGCTGCACAAAAACCGAAGTCAGAGATCAAAAATTAGTCCACGACCGCGGGGTAAAAGACCAGAACCAGAACAGAAAAAAGTGGTCCCATTAAAGATGAGGTTTGGAATAAAAACCAAGAGAGCTAGTTTAGAAAGAAAAAAAAAAAGGAGAAACGCAATGACAACTAAGAACAAGAAACAAAGCAAAACAAAATCAGCGGTTGTTTCTGAGCTATAAAGATTCAGAGGAAACATGAGAGAAGAAGAAAAGTCAACGAAAATTATCGACCAAGCTAACAAAATCATCAGAATTCATCTGGGTGTACAACAGTTACACGACCCGGCAACACAACCTAGAAGCCACCGAAATTAAGAATAAAAAAAACCATAGTTAAACCAAAATTGAATACCTGTGAGAATCTTGGTGTGTTTTGAGGAGTGGTGGATCTGCTTGGTTGAGTAGCTTGAATAGGAGTTGGAGAACGAAAGAGAAGAAGGTGTTGTTTGATGTGTTGGGAAGTTGGTGGAAATTAGATTAGAAAGAAAAAGTGTTGTGTGACTTGGCACTTTGGTGCAGGGTAGTGGAGTTTAGTTAGCACCGAAGAAGAAAGAAGGAATGAAGAATCTTATGGAGGATGCAGTAATATATATAGGCCATGGTCAAAAAATCGGTGCTATACAAAAACCTGAAATGCCCAAAATAACCTCCTCGTTTTATAACAATTACGCTTCTCGCTATTGAATTGGATTCATAGCCGCACCCATAAATGTCACCTCCACCGTGGGCCCCACACCACAAAGTTCCACTCCCTGTGTTGTTGCTGCTTCTGATCATGTTTCAGAGTCACTAACCTTTTCTTTAATTTTTCTCCGACCACAAATTTTTTTTTTTCTCTTGGGAATTTTTTTTACATTAATTAGTAAAATTCAGTTTTCACTGGAGGATATTTTATCCATGTTTTCTTGATTTTAATAAACTATAGTTACTTGTATAATTCAATATTGGTAAAACATTTTTAAAATGTCTGTGTTATTTTAGGTTGAATAGGGGTTTTTTTTTTTTTTCTGTTGATTGTGACTTAAACCTACACTCAGCCATCTTGAAATATATTTATGCAACGATCACTGTCATATGTTTTATTTGAGGTATGTTAAGCAAATCCCTTTTCGTTATTAACTAATTTTTTTCCAGTGCTATTTATTTTTAGTTTCAAATAATTGAGGCTGATGAAATCATTTTCTGATTTCTAATATTTTTCAGAAGTTTTAAGAAATAACAATATCTAGAGGAATATACCGAAATGAGTGTTTATAAAAACATGTTTTAAATGTTGAATCGTTTTCATTTTTATTTTCACTTTTCCAGTTTTGTAATTTCACAATCTTGCTCTGTTTGAATTGTAATTTAATACAAGGAATCTGAGTTTAATCAAATGGATTTCTTAGGTATCACAACCTCGTTGTGCAGTAGGTGTTATAAATTCAAAATACTCAAAAATACACCAAAAATTAAACAAAAAATTATTAAAAATTCAAATTGTTAATTTTATATTAGAATAATTAAACAGTTTAATTAATTGACTCGATAACTAATGTCTAAATTTATTTGAGCAGGTAATTTAATCTATAATGCACGTAAATTTATTTATTTTTATGAAAATCAGCGATTCAATTTAAATTTATCTCACGGTTTAATGGGACAATACTTATTTATTGTAGAGGGACTTGTGTTGCTATGGATTTTAAAGGTTTAAGAAATATTTTAGATGTCGAATAATTTGTCATGATAATATTGTAAATTTAAAATATAATTTGCATTGTTTTAAAATTTATTTATATTTAATATACTTTATCACAATAACTTTGTCCATTTAAAGATATATATATATATATATATATATATATATATATATATTAAATAAATTGGTCCAATCAATATATTTATGATTTCATCGATATAATAAACCGATGAATTTTACCAGTGAATAAGTTTAATTGCTGTTTTATATAATGATGTGAGATACCGGTTAAATATGATTTTAGAATCAAGTTTAATATAAAATTAAAATTTGTGAAAATAAAATTTGATATATTTTAATTTCAGATAACATACATAATATGTCATTTTCTTTTTCCAATATAGGAACGTAAAGTAAACAATACTCTGATTCTTTCTTCTTCTTCTTTTTTGGCTTAAAGCGTTTATTGTGTCGAATAAATAATTGCTTAACGTTTTGCTTTCTATTTAATACAGAGGTGGTTTTAATTATGTCAAATTTTAAGAAAAACTATGTTTCATAAATTTGTTTGATCTTTTAAACTATAAACTATAGTTTTAAATATAATGTCACGGAAAGAAAATTACTGCTTTCAAAATAGGTTTGGGGGCTAATGATAGAAAGATAGACAAAGTATTAATTTGGATATTTCTTTGGAAATCATTTAAAAATGGTTTGTTAATAAAAATATAGTGAAAACTCAATTCTATTCTATCTATTATCATTAAACTTCATAAATAACATTAATGATACATCTTTCTTCCAAGATAAGGTTGTGTAAGTCTTCAAAAATGTCAATATATACATGATTAATGACTACGTGTTACATGTTAGCGTTGATTCCTTCATTAGAAGAATTGTAAAATAGTTCATTCTCAATTAATCAGCATTTGTTATTCCAAATGACTTATTAAGGTGTAAGAACTATATACAAAGTTATATTATCGAGGAACATTGACCAATCTTTTTATAAAGTATTTTATCAATCAACCACCGCTTTTAAAATATTTTTTATTTTAAAATTCAAAATTCTGTTATGATATTATCCTTGAAAAACATTTTGAAAGATTAATAATCTTAATAAGGCAAGACTATTAAATGAATTGAAACTTTTTTTATTATACGTATTTGATCTCATGGGAAACGCTGTGTATTGTGTTCATTCTTATCTGTACTGTCGAAGAAAAATAGAATAAAATAGAAAGCACTTCCAATGGTTGTTGCTGCGTCTTCGCTGATTCATCATCACGCGTTTGTCCAATGGAAAACCCTAATTTTATAATTTTCCCCCTTTCAATTCATCAATTAAACCTCAATCTATAATCAAGAATCAAGATACTGTTCTATAAATATATAATATTTTTTCTTTTGGCTTTATGTTTCTCTGACAATGTTATTACTTATTTTAATTCCTAAACAATAAAGGTTATGGATTGTCATCTTTTTTATACAGTTTTAAAATATTGAAACAATAAGTTTAGAAATTTAAACCTTCACTCTATTACTATTCTTCTTTTTTCTTATATTATTCAATATATTTTGGAAATATGTTATCATATAAATCTAACACTGTTAAATAATGAGTATGAATAAATTGTCAAAAAGTTTGTATTTAGAGACCAACACATTCTGATTAAAGTTACTTTCATTAAAATGTAATGTTTATTAAAGTTTCATTGAATATTCGATTTTTCATCTTCACAAATATATTAAGACTTGTTTTTGTGTTAAGACATAAAGTTATGACAGTATTATTTTCATGTTCATGTTAGATTGATATTAAGGCCCATTTCAATTCGTCTATTTGGAAGCAACTGAGTCCAAAAATATATGCTCTGTTTAAAAAGCCCAAAATTTGACATTGGGCTTTGTTCACGTACTGCCTAATATGGCAATTATCATATATGGATTAGTTTCATAATTAATTTGATTTGAGATTAAACACTTGTAATCATTTTTTTGTAATGTTAATATACTTTTTTTCTGAATTTTTGAAAGCTTCGTGAATAAAAGATAATGATTTGTTTGCATGAGATCGAAGAAATAGAGAGGAGAAAAAAAAGTAATTGAAAAAAAGAGAAATAATAATAAAGTGAGAATAAGAAAAAGAAGAAGTAAATACAATGGGACAAATACCAAAACGTGGTCGTTTTCATCTCGCTCGCACCTTGTGGTGTGGCCAATACTTTCACCCATTGGTGGACCTTGATGTTAACATAGCAGCAGAAAATAAAAATAGATTAAGAAAAAAAAAAGTTTTTTCATGGTGGGTATTGGACTTTCAAGAAGTGTGGTGGAGGATATACTCAAATAGTTTTATTTTTTATGTATTTTAAAATAAATTACACTGAGCAATACGATAAATAAAAAACAAAATAGATAATGGAATGAGGTAAAGAAAATGAAAAATGAGAACGGCCAAACTATATTTTATTATTTATTTGTTTTTTTCTTCATCATACATATGTATTCTTTTATTTATAATTAATATCGGACAACCTTATTTTGCAAATAAATAAAATAAATAGAAGAGACAAACTTATTTTTTGAATATGGTTTAAACCATTCTTATTTTGAAATCTAGTTTATACCAGAAAATGAGTTAGATCGAGTATCGATACTCGTTTAAAAAATACTAGTAGATGTTTTAAAATTTGTAGATATCTATTGGATATTCACAAATATTTTAAAAAAATTATAAATTCTTAAAATTAAATTTAAATAAAATTATAAAAAAATGTAAAATTAAATATAAATTAAATTTAACATAAATAAAAATTTAATTAATAAAATATAATTTTAATTTTAATTTTAATTTTTACGGATAATAAACATCCGCATATATATATATATATATATATATATATATATATATATAATATAATATTATACACATAATCGATCTATTTATAAACAAGTATTAAAATACTCACTATCCATTATCAACAGATAACAAATACCTATAAGTATTAATTATATGTCATGAATTTTATCGACAAATACTTACAAATACAAATACATGTATTTTTGCCGTTCTTAATTCTAATATATGTTCAATCAAGTGAACTTAAGTCTCAATCTACTTTAATTTTATTGTGAATGAATTTATTTATGTAAACAAAAATATACGAAAATCTATTATTTTTATAACCAAGAGATATAAATTATAATTCACTGCCGGTCTAATTATTTTTTAAAATAAAATAGTATTTTTAGTTATAAATTCGTGTTCGGAATTGAAATCCAAACATTAATGAAGTAATCTAATGTGTTCAAATTTTATTGTTGTGATTATTATAAAATAAATAAACAATGAAATGTATAATAATTTTTCTTGCCTAGACACGTATGAAAAAACATTAAAAGAGAGAAATGTGATTTCATTTAAAAATGGAGTGATGTTACGTGGTAATGGACTGTGTCCACGTATATATATATATTTTGTATGAATGGTACAATCGAAACGAACGCCGTCACAGGGGGAGGTTGGTTGTGGTGTTGGTGGCTCTCCTCACTCACACTCTTGTCTGAACCGTCACAGAACATGTCTTTGCCGTGAGCGTTGGGAACCTGAGATCTCAATTTCGCATACCGTTAACTTTATTTCCCCTTAAAATAAAAAATAGAAGGTTAGGGTTTTCATGGCTTCTGAGACAAAGATCGTGAATCTGGCTGAGGAAGCCAAGCTAGCCACGGAAGGTGTTAAGACTCCCTCCTATGCTTTTACCACCATCTGCAAGTCTCTCGTCGCCGGTGGAGTCGCCGGAGGAGTGTGCGTCTCATTTCTTTAACTTTTCTTTCTTCTTTTGGGAAACACATCAACGCACACACCCCCGACATATGCATGCGTATATGTATGCATTGATTGCATGCTCAATCAATTTCAGGAGAATTTGACTATTCGGAAATAGTTTTTTTTTTTTTTTCCCTAATGTTATTGTTTCCGGAAACTTCGATGCAACTGGCTTCGTCTGGAGCCTGCTATATTAATATTAATAATTAAACTTTGATTTTTCACTGTACGGGAGCAA